>Ga0190313_1000511_pt1 | contig 23011 bp, 28 predicted proteins | sample 4870071011_MG_FD_169989 | JGI IMG/M metagenome (GOLD analysis project Ga0190313, IMG submission 169989) | Hydrothermal vent sediment bacterial communities from Southern Trench, Guaymas Basin, Mexico - 4870-07-10-11_MG | ecosystem: Environmental > Aquatic > Marine > Hydrothermal vents > Sediment ...
ATTTTATGGCCTTTATTTGTCTATTTTGCTTTTTCTACTTATTCTTCAATAGGGTGGACGGTATCAGCAAGGTTTTTGATAAGCACTTTATTTCCTCTCTTCATAGGATTTTTGACTGATAAAATAAGTAAGAAAAGTTTGTTAGCTGTGGCTGGATTGTTTAATGCTTTAGTATGGTTACTTGTAATAAAAGCAACTACTTTTTTGGAATTTATTGTTCTTTCTCTTGCTCTTGGAGCTTCTTTAATGCTTATTAATGTTCCTTTCTTTGCTTTAGCTTCTAAAAAAGCATTAAAAGAAGGCCTTGTCGAAACTATCGCGTTGCGGGAAATGCTTCTTAATGCTGGGAGAATTTTTGGCATAATTATAGCAATCTTAACTTTGAATTTGTATCATGTTTTTATCCTGATTATCATTTCTTCTTTAGTATTTTCTTTTTACTGGCTCAAGAGCTGAGTTGTTTTTTGATTTCCTCGTCAAGGATTTTAAGAAATTCTTCTTTTTTATCAGGGTTTATTCTTGCACCTGCTGCCACGTCATGCCCTCCGCCAGCTCCTCCAACTTCAGAAGCAGCTTTCTTCATTGCTTTTCCAAGGTCAAGCCCTTGTCTTACTAAGTCAAGAGTGCCTCTCCCTGATATTTTTATCATTCCTTCTGGGTCTATGGCAAGTGCAATTACTGGCTTGTCATTACCTACTATCAAAGCGCTGTAAAGCATTCCAGCAATCGTGCCGATTATAGTGTCTTTTACTTTGTCACCGAACTCAACAACATAAAGCCATTGTGTTTCTCTGATTCCATTGTTTTTCACTAAGTCTATTCCTTCTTTTAGCATTCTCCTGTGTTCTGCAAGCATCTTAGCAGCTTCTTTGAATTTTTCTTTCCTATCACCCATGGCTACTTTTATTCCTATTTCTTCTTTGTCATGTCTTCCGCAGGCATTAAGCAAAGTAGCAAATTCTTTCGCGTCTTTAAGAATAGGTTCTTTTTCTTTTACAAGCTCGTATACTTCTCCAACCATTCCTTTTAAAACAAACTCAGGAAGCCCGTGTTGTTTTGCATAAATGTAAATTGCCGACGCGAATCTCTTTTTTTCATCCTCGCTTAAGTCAGCGTAGCATCTCCACTTATCGTCTTTTTTTAAAGGTATACCAAGAGAAGTAATGAACCTAGCGCATTCTTCTTCTTCGCCAACAAGCCCTGGGAGAAAAGGATCTGTTGAGTAAGCAAGAAATTGTGTTAAAGGCCTTGAGTACCTTCCATAAAGTCTTAGGTCTTTTTTTACAATTAGTTCTCCTGATTTTACAGCGTCTTTTAGTATTTTTCTGTTTTCGCCTATTAATTTGCCCTCTTTGTCTTGCATGTCTCCTACTGCGCCTATTATTGCTATTTTTGCCAAGTCAATGTTTTTTTCATTAACTTTTTTTGCTATCAAGTATGTTACTCCAGCACCACTTATTTCTCTCGCACCATCAATACCGTAATAATGTGGGTTCACGTTTAAGAAGAAAGTTTTTTCCTTATCTGGTTTGTGATGGTCGCTTATCAGCACGTTAAATTCTTTTAGTTGGTCTTCTATTTTTTCAAGAGTGCTTGAACCAAGGTCAACAAAAATAAGGTTCTTTTTTCCTTTTTCCTTTATTTTTTTTATTCTTTCATCATCAAGGGCTTTGCTTGCCATTATTTCAAACTTTTTTCCAAGTCTTTTAAGGGTTAAGCCCATTATTGCTCCTGAAGTTAAACCATCAGCGTCATAATGGCAGATTACTAAGAAGTCGTCGTTTTTTTTCAAGAACTCAGCAGCTTTTTCAAGCAATTTTTCCATTGTAGCACCTTTTTATATTTTCTTTATTCAAAAATATAAACAGGTTGGTTTAGATGAGTGAACTTGAATTGAAAAAAGAACTAGAAGAATGCAGGAAAAAGTTAAAAGAGCATTACTATAAAGGCCTATTGTTTGATTTTCTAATAAGAAGGTATAGGGATTATATTGAAACAAACGAGGCTAAAACAATTCAGGATCTTAAAAGAATGATTGATGCTTCAAATGAAACAGTTAAGAAGGTAGCTGATGAAGTAATAAGAAGCATACCTGATTATTCCTCTGAGAAGGTAAAAGAAGGAGTAGAAGCAGCTTTGAAACTTATTAGCGAAAGGATTTATTCAGTGCCTTCTCTTGGAATTAATTTTTGGATGACTCCTGAAGAAGTTTATGAAGCAAGAGTTGCTGATTACGAAGATAAAGCAATTTTCTTTTGTTCTGTTTTAAAAGCAATGGGTCTCAATGCAAGTGTTTTAATAGCAGAGTTAAGTGACGGCACTAATGCACCGTTTGTAGTGGTTAGGAATGCTAAAGTGTTTTTAGTGGACCCGAATAATAATTTGCTTTTTGAGGCTGAAAGTTTCCCAGAAGTAGTAAAAAAGTATGAATTTAATGGTGTGAGAATAACCTCCTTGCTCTATGAGTTTGATGACTTAAAATACGAGGAATACTCTTAGTTGTTGTTTTTATAACAAAATCTTTTTAAATTATTAGTTGATTATTAGGTAAAAAGGTGAAATAAGTGGCAGTAAGAGCTGACAGAAACAAATGCTTGTATTGTGGTGGTTGTGTTTCAGTATGCCCTGCTAATGCTTTAACTTTAAGAGAAACCCGTATAGAATGTGATGATTCAAAGTGCATTAACTGCGGTGCATGCATTAAGTTCTGCCCAGCTGGTGCTTTAAGTAAGTTTGAGGGATGAAAATGGTTTTTAATACAAGTGAGTTAGCTTCTCAGGAATGGGATGTAATAATAGTTGGAGCAGGGCCAGGTGGAAGTATTGCTGCAAGAGACTGCGCTAATTATGGGTTAAAGACCCTTGTTATTGAAAGAAGACAGGAGATAGGAGCACCAGTAAGATGCGGTGAAGGATTAGGAGAAGTATGGATGAAAAAAGCAGGCTTAGAGTATGATCCTACTTGGTGCCTTAAAGAAATGCATGGCGCAGTAATTTATGGTCCTAAAAAAGTGAAGATGGTCATTCCAACAGAAAATAAAGGTTACATTATTGAGAGGAAAATGTTCGAGAAGAAACTGGCAAGCCAAGCGATAAAAGCAGGAGCAAAGTATTTAGTAAAAACCCAGGTGGTTGGAGTAATCAAAGAAGATGGTTTTGTTAGGGGAGTAATCGCAGAAAACGCTGAAGGCAGGTTTGAATTCAAAGCAAAACTTGTTATTGCTGCTGATGGCGTTGATTCTCAAACAGCAAAGTATGCTGGAATTAACACAGTTAATGGACTGACAGAGGTTGACTCTGGTTATGAGTATGAAATGGAAGGGTTAAACATTGATTATACTGATAAGATTCATATTTTTGTAGGAAACAAGATAGCTCCAAGGGGTTATGTTTGGATTTTTCCAAAGTCAGAGACAAGAGCTAATGTTGGCATAGGTATTCTTGGAAGTGAAGAATCAAAGACAGCTAAGGAGTATTTGGATGAGTTCATTAGGTCTCATCCTGAGATTTTCAAAAATGCTGGAATAATAGAAGTTAAAGGAGGAAGTGTTCCAGTAGGGGCTCCTTTAGAAAAGCCTTATGCTAATGGATTACTACTAGTTGGTGACGCAGCTCACATGGTCAACCCAATTCACGGGGGAGGAATGGGGACTGCAATGGAGGCAGCTAGAATAGCTGCAAGAATTGCAAAGGAAGCAATAGAATCCAATAATGTTTCAGAAGAATTTTTAAAGAAGTACGCTGATGAGTGGTTTGAGGTAAGAGGAAATCAATTACTACAAGTTCTTAAGGTTAGGAAATTTTTTGAAAAACTAAGTGATGATGACATGGAAAAACTCGGAGAAATTTTCACTCCAGAAACATTATTAGAGTTCAGTGATGGTAAAAAACTAAAAGTCTTTGCTAAGGCTTTTGCAAAACACCCCAAGCTAATGCTTATAGCAGCAAAGACTTTACTTGCTGGTTAAACGTCAGTTTTTTAAGCTCATGCTCTTTATTTTACTCATGAGAATTTTGAAATACAAAGCCACCTTATTTCTTGCTGGCTTAATGACTTTCTCTTATTTTTATTTCTCAAGTCATTTGATTTATATTCCTACAAAAACACTTGTTTATTATGGTTTTTCAACCTCTAATCTTCTAACCGCTTTATCTTATCCTTTTCTTCACGTTAGTCCAATGCACTTATTAGGGAACCTGCTTTTGGTTTTGTTAGCTGGAATGGTAAGTGAAGCTACTTTAAAATCAAAGCATTTTATTGTATTGTTTTTTGTTTCATCAATTGCAAGTGCTTTCGTTTTTTTGATCATCAGTCCTGACCGAGTATTAGTTGGCGCTTCTGCAGGGATTTCAGCTGTAATAGCAGCTGGCTTCATAGTTGATTTTAAAAAAATGCTTGCAGGGCTTTTGATTGTTTCAGTACTTGTAATGTTTGTTTCTGGCTTTGTTAATAATTATACTATGAAAAAGCTTTCCGAGCTTAGGCAGGAACGATTAGAAAAAGAAGAACAACTAAAGAACGTAACCAATGAGCTTAAAAATGCTGTACCTGGTTCAGAGGAGTATGAAAATCTTTTAACCAAGAAACAAGAGTATTATAATCAATTAGCAGTAGTGATTCAAAAACAGGTTACTATTGAAGAAGGAAAACTAAGGGAAAAACAAGTTAAGACTAACGCATTGCTTCATCTGACAGGGGCTATTGTTGGGATACTTTACGTTTGGTTGTTTAAGAGGGATTTGTTATGGAAGCTTCCTTATCAGTTGATACCATCAAAGTACTTGCAGAAGAGCTAAATGAAGAGCTTGTTGGGAAGAAAGTTTTAAAAGTTCAGCAAGTCGGAAGAGAGCTTTTTAAGATAACTTTCGGGCCTGGCAAGAAAGAACTACTAATAGAGCCAGGAAAAAGAATTCATTTGACCCAGTATGTTATTCAAGCTCCTTTAAAAGCATCTCAAGCGGCAATGTTTTTAAGAAAGCATCTTAAAGGTGAAAAAGTTAAGAGAGTATATCAATATGATGAAGAGAGAATAATAGTTATTGAATTTGAGGATTATTTCCTAATATCAGAGTTCTTTTCTCATGGGAACATGGTCTTGGCAGATAAAGAATTTACTATTCTTTTTACTTTTAGGAAAGAAGAATGGAAGGACAGGGTTTTTAAGAAAGGGGAGAAATACCTGTTTCCAAAGAATCCTCATAAAGTAAAGAAGGGTTTTTCACCAGTGGGAAAAGAAAAATATGAAGAGCATGGCAGCATGAATAAAGCTCTTGATGAGTATTTTTCAGCACAAACAAAACAATCTGAAAGCCCTTTGATTAAAAAACTTAAAATTAGGTTAGAACAGCAAATGAAAGCATTAAAAGAGTTTGAAGAGAAAGCCAAAATTGAAAGACAAAAGGCTGACAAGATTTATGAGAACTACCAGCTGGTTGAAGAAGTACTAAGATTAGTTAAAGAAAAGAAGTATGATGAATTAAAACAAAAAGGCGTAGAGCTTAAAAAAGGAAAAATAATAATTAATTTAGACTAGCATGCTTTCGTCAACAACAATAACGTCACTTACTGCAAAAACTGCTTTGAAAGGAATCATTCCTAAGCCTTCATGTTTCATTAAGTTCTTAGCTATTTTTGAAGCATTGTTAGGTTCAATTAAAAAAGCTTCTATTTTTCCAGTTGTCTCATCAATTAGAATGTCACTGAGCCTTCCAATTTCTTCTCCCTTGTTTGTTATTATTCTTTTTCCACCTAATTGTTTTGCTATGAAGAACTTTCGTGCAGCCATAAGCATCCACCTTGAAACTATTAATCGTAACGCATTTATAAACTTATCGTGAATTTTGGGTTTTTCAAGCACTTTTTTAAACAATAGAATTCAAAAACAATAGCAATGGACAAAGAATACGTGGAAGTACTTAGAAGACAGCATTACGCGGTTTTTGGAGAGCATGAGCACTCAGCTGCAAAACTATGCACTTGGCTTAAGAAGTCGCTTAAAAATCAAGGAGTGTGTTACAAGCAAAAATTTTACGGAATACGGTCTCATCGTTGTCTTCAGATGACTCCAAACATTTACTGTAATCAAAGATGCGTGTTCTGCTGGAGGGTTTATGGTCCTTCTCCTGACAAGCTTCCAGTAGAATGGGACGAACCAAAGCAAATAGTAGAAGAGTCTTTCAAAGCACAGCAAAAGCTGTTATCTGGTTTTGGAGGAAACCCTTTAGTTGACAAGAAGAAGTTGAAAGAAGCCATGAACCCAAATCAGTTCGCCATATCTCTTACAGGAGAGCCTACTCTTTACCCTTACTTAGATGAGCTCATAAAAGAGTACGGCAAGCATGGCACTACTTTCGTAGTCTCAAACGCGTTACTCCCAGAAGTCATTAGCAAGATAAATCCGACGCAGCTTTATCTTTCACTTGACGCTCCTGATGAAGAAACTCACTTGAAGATTAACAGGCCTGCATGGAGAGGTTCATGGCAAAGGATAAATGATTCACTTGAAATTCTATCAAGTAAGAAATGCAGGACAGCAATAAGAATAACTTTAGTGAAAGGCTTGAATGACTTCAACCCTGAAAAGTATGCTAAGCTTGTTGAAAAAGCAGAGCCTGACTTCTTAGAAGTTAAAGGATACATGTTCATAGGCGGAAGCAGGCAAAGACTAAGCATTCAGAACATGCCCAGACATGAAGAAGTTAAAGCTTTCGCAGAACAAATAAATGCTTATCTTGGATATGAGTACGGCGGAGAACAACCAATAAGCAGAGTTGTAATGCTTAAGAAAAGGTGATAAGAAGTGAAACTGTTTGGAAAAATCTTCGGCAAGAAGAAAACAGAGCCACAGGAAAAACCAGAACCAGAAGAAGTTAAAGAAGAATCTAAGCAGGTTTCGTCTAATGTGTGTGTTGCCTGCGGCGAGCCAGGAGCTGATAAAAAGTTCGCTGGCCAATGGTGGCATAAAAAATGCTTAAGGAAAGCACGCAAAATGGCTAAGAGCATGATCTGATTTTTTATTCTTCCTTAAATATTTGTCCTTCGAACCTGTAGAAAGTGACGTTTGGGTCAAGCCACATTCCAGGGTCAAGGCCTGCTTTCCAGCACGTCTGCGCTAGGAATGTTTCAGCATCCCATCCTTCTTCCACTGCTACCTGCGGGAGTAATAATCCACTGAATGGCCCGTACTCTGCTATCAAGCCATGTTTTCCTATTTTCACGTGTTTTACAAGTTCTTTTCCATGAGCATTGATTTTTTCAGGAACTGTCAACACTGTGACTTCTATTTTTATGTCTTTTAGTTCTTCTTCACGTAAGCTTGGAAAACGAGGGTCTTGGAAAGCTGCTGCGACTGCTGCTCTTTTTGTAGCTTCTGCTAACGGAAGCATTGGGTAAGGGTATCCTATGCATCCTCTTAGTTCTCCTTTCTTGTATAAGGTTACGAACACCCCTCTTTTTTGATTTAGTTTTTCAGGTATTTCTTTAACTTGTTCTGGTTTTTTCCCAAGTTTTTCAAGAATAGCGTTTTTAGCAAGTTTTATTAAAATTTTCCCTTCTTTTTCATTAAGTAAGTCCATGTTTACATGTATGTTTTTTGACTATTTAAAACTTTTAACCAGTCTTGCTTTTTTGAAACCAATAATAGTTTCGAAAACTCTTTAATCCTGTTCATTCATTTTTCTTTTATGTTCCAATGGCTCACTTTATTATTAATTTTAGCTTCAGCTTCACTGCCTCCAATTCCTTCATCAGATCCAATTACTGTTATTAGTTATGCTGTAAAGGCAAGCAGTGAACTTCAAAAACTTCACACTCCTCCAGATGTCTATTATTATTCTGAGAAATACTGCTCTAATCTTAGCAAGCCTTATGTAGTAAATGCTTGGCTTCAAGCTGAAAAAACAAAATCAAAAGCAAAAGAACTGAGATTATCTGCTTCAAGGGTGATTGTTTACCTGACTGCAAAGGTTTCAGTCGGCTATGACTTTTTAATAGAGGATTATTATGAAGCTGGTGAAGAGTATAAGAAGACAATCAGTTCAGCAGGTGCTGTTCTTGAATCTTTTAGAAAAGAGCTTTCTAAAGAAGTTTTTTTACTTGACTTGCTTGGCGCTGACATTAACCCATCTTCAAGACAAGTGTTTGAGGAAGGAGTCAAGGCTTTAAAAGCATTCAGCAAACCAACTGGAAGTTGTGACGACTCTTTTTCAGGAAAGATTTCATGCGTGCTCTTAAAAGCAAAAAATCAAAAGTATTTTCAAAAAATAAGCTTTTATAATTCAGTAGTTTCACCTGATAATTCTTCCCTGTTATTTTACTTTTACTTGTTTAGGAAGAATGTTAGTAAAGTTGAGAATGATTTAAAAGAGCAGTATTTTGGTTTAGTTAAAGAGTATTCTAAGAAGTTTGCTGACTTGAAAGCTTTGGTTAAAAGAGTAAAACAAGACAAGCTTGTCAGGATAATTGAAGAAGACTCTGGTGATGAGGTTGTTGCTTCTAAGCCTTACTCTCTGCAAGAGTTATTTAAAGAAGTTTCTGAACAGATTTCATCAGCAGAGTTTGAAAAGAAAAAAGCAGAGAGTTTTTTCACTTCACATGAAGACAATTTCCTCTATAACGCAATAATTCATTATAAGAAAGCAGTTTGTCATCTTGATACTGTTTTTTCTAAGATAAATGAGAGTTATAAGAGAGCTGAGCTTGTCTTAAAATCAAAGAAAGAAAAAGCAAGATCCTTGCTTGATTCAGCGTGCAGTGGCTCCTTTTATTTAAAAGGAAAAGAGTTGTTTGAAAAAGCAGCAAGAGAGCAAAGCTTTTATCAAGCATTTTTAGATTATCTTGGTTCTATAAGATATTTAAGGCTTTCATGCAGTGGTTTTGAAGAGAAAAAACAGTATGCTTTAACCTTGGCTTCACAGCTTAACTTGTTAGGAGTAAATGTATTCAATGAACAACAAGGGTTAAATGAGGTTTCACCTAGCAAGCTTTCTCAGATTATTTATTCGCTTGAAATGAAAGCAGAACCTTTCCTTAAGAAGATTGAAGAATTGAAGCTTTTCTTACTTCAAAACGAGGAGTTAGTTGATGATGAGGATGCTGGGTTTTTAAGAAACACTGAAGTTCTTCCTTATGTTGCTGATGAGTATTTCAAAGCAATTGCTCTTTATGAAAAAGTAAGCACTTTGCTTGAAAAGTCAAAAACCAAAGCAGCTAAGAATGTGAGGGTTTTTTATTCTGTTCATTTTGGCAATGTTGAATGTAATTCCATTTATCATGGAGTTCTTAGTTTATTTGCTTATAATCAAAACCAATTCAATGTTTCTGGTTTTAGGTTTCATGCTCCTGAAGGGCTTATAATTGAAAACACTACAGGGGATTTTGTTAAACTGTCCTTACTTCCATTTGAAGAAAAGACAATTAAACTTAAGGTGGTTGGTGTTCCTCTTGAATGCAGTTATTCTAAGGATATGATTAAAGTATCTTCACATTATTGTTTTAGTCAAGGAGTTGTTCCTATAAGAAAGCCATCTAATTCTTCACTGCTTTTCTTAGAAGAACCATTTACAGTCAGGAAAAATACCACTCATTTTCTTGTTGAAGTTCCTTGCCTTAATTTTTCACTTCATTATCACTTTATTAATTCCTCTACAAAAACAAATAACACTTTTTTCGTTCCAATAATCAATCATACTCCTGTTTTTGAAAGTTATGATCAGTTAAAGCAGGATTTTGAAATTAAAGAAAACAATACGCCAATGTATGATTCTTATGATAATGTTAATGAAAGCAAAGTTGACTTGACTTCTTTTACTGTTCTGCCACCAAAGAAAGCTTATGATCGTGACCTGTCAGGCCTTCTTGACAGAACATTTTACCATGACATTAATGACTCTTTTTTTGATTACTTTGACTCACGGTATGAGTATTACAAGTCAATTATTAAAGAGCCGGATTCTTCAAAAGAGATTATTAAAGCAGTGAATGACCTTTGTGAAACTGCTTTAGAGAAGCTAACTTCAGCAGCAGAACATGTTAAAACACAAGGAATTTCTTCAGAGTTTTTATCAAAAGCTCAAAAGGCTTATGATGCAGGTCATTGCGTTCTTTCAATTTATTATTCTAACAAGGTCTTGGTTCAAAAGAAAGAGAATCTTTTTAAGTACCTTGTCTTGCTTCCGCTTTTTACTTTTTTGTTTATTTCCTTGAGAAAGCCAAAACAGAATAATGTGAGAATTGCTAAAAGAGTGCGGAGGTTTCATTTTTCAAAGTAACCTGAAAAGTCCACTTCATCCCCTTTTGACAAGCCGTAAAGGATTTTTACTGCTTCTTCAAGTGTTTCTGAAGGCTTTCTATTTGTGGTATCAATTTCAAAGACTGCTTTATAATTTTCTTTTGCTTTTATAGTGCAGTAGTCCAAGGCTTCTGCTTCAACGTTTTCTTTTATTTTTTTCTGAGAATACTTTCTTTTTTTCAAGCGTTTTTTCAGTTCTTCAGGATGGCACCTTAACACAATCACAAAAGAGTTTCTTAACTTGAACTCGCATGCAAGATGCCCTTCAATTATCCCTGTTTCTTTGTTAAGCATGTTTCTTAATTCTTTCATTTTTGGAATTATTGTTCCGTCTTTTTCAACTTTTTCAATGAGCTTGTGTTTTTTTATGTAATCTGTTATATGAATTACTTTTGTCATGAATTTTTTTCCAAGAGCATTGGCTAAGGTTGTTTTTCCCGTTCCTGGAACGCCTGTGATTATTATCTTTTCATACATGGGTTATGTTAGTCAGTTTTCCTTTAAAACTGTTTGCTAAAAAGTTGCTAAGGTTGAGAAGTTTTTTATAGCATTAAGGAGATAAAACTAATAATAATTTTAAAGGAGGTTTTTTATGGCTGAGTTTAGACCTACTTGCAGGCAATGTTTTCTTGAAAGAGGTCAGACAATATTGCTTGAGAAAGTAAACGGGGAGTGGGTGTGTCCAGTAAACCCAAAGCACAAGACAAAGTTTGATGACGTGCAAATAGCGTGACTGGTTTTATGTTTAAGAAGATGAATAATAGAGAAGTGAAATTATTTTTGAGTTTAGTTTTTCAGGAAGCAGAAGAAGCTTTAAAAGGAGAGTTACTTTTTTTGTTTAATAAAGGAAAAATAAGTGAAAGAGTCCTAGCTGAGTATTTCCCAGTTCAGTATTCTGAAGCAAAGGCTTATTTAGGAAAGAAAAGGCTTTTTGACAAAAATAATTACTTGCTTTGTTACGCACTTGATCAGGGTTGTAAGCTTTGTAAGATAAATAGTTTTAAGGCAGAGACTTTTGCAGGCAAGACAGTAAAAAAGCTTTATGTTTCCTGTGATGTTGGTACTGTTGAAGTACAAGCAGGAGAATTGCTTGGCCCAGTAAATTTAGGTGATGTTGTGTTGGTAAAGGGGGATACTGCTGTTTTTAAACTTTCTCAAAAGGAGATAACCCAACTTAATAAGGTTCTTTAAGCCCTTCTGCTAAGAAAAGATTTTTCATTTTTTCTCCGAAATCAATACCAAACATTTCACTGCATTCTCTTTCATACAAGTCGCAGTTTTCAATTAATGACTTGAATCTTTTCGCTTTTTTCCCATCCAGTTTTACTACGTAGTTTATTATTTTTCCTTTTTCTTTTTCATCAAAATGATAAATCATATAATACTGGTTGTTTATTTTTTCACAAGTGATTGTTATCAGCCTTGAGCCTTTTGCTTTTTCTTTTTTTAATATACTTTCAAGCTTTTCTAAGCTTATCTCAATATTTTTTGCTTTATGTTTTACCTTCATGCTAAAATATTAGTTTTCTTTCTTATAAAAGCATGATTGTTTTTTTAGGAATAGGTAATGAATTAAGAAGAGATGACTCTTTTGGTTTAGAGTTATTAAAAGATCTTGAAAAGATACTGAAGGGTAAGAAGTTTAAGTTTGTAAGTTGTGGTACTGTTCCTTTTTCTTATTTAAGCAAGCTTCCTAAATCCCCTAAAGCGTTATTTATTTTGGATACTGTTATCAATGAAGAATTAAGTCCAGGGTCTTTGATAATAAAAGAACTTAAACAGGAATCTGAGTTAAGTGGTTTTGTTTCAAGTCACAAGCTCCCCTTTTCTTTGTTATTCAAGTTTGTTAACCCTGAAAGAACATTCCTTGTGGGATTTGTTCCAAAGGACTTTGGCTATGGAACAGGTCTTTCTTCTGAAGCATGCGAAGCCAAAAAAAGAGCAGTAAAAGAAATTAAGATTATTCTTAAGAGTTTAAAGTGCTGGGATGAATCCAGCAGCTGCTTCTGAAAATTTAAATAACGCTGATGGGAATATTCCAAAAATCAATACTAATACTGTGAGGAACAATACTGGTAGGAGTTTTTTCCAAGAGTACTTTTTGATAATCTTTTTACTTTTTCCTTTTGAGAAGAAAAGGAAGTAAATTATCCTTAAGTAAAAGATCATTGCAAGTAAGTAAGAAGCAAGCATTACTGCTACTGGTATTATTTTCCCAGAATCAAGTACAGATACTATTATAGCTACTTCTGACACGAAACAATTTGTTGGCGGTATTCCAGCAACGGCTAGTACGCTTATTAAAAAACAAGCGCCTGCAATATTCCTAGCGTAGCCTTTTAGTTTACGTAAGTCAGTAAAGCTTGTTCTTGTTGTTATTAGTCCTAATGAGAGGAACATGAGGGTCTTAGCTATTCCGTGGTTAAACATGTGAAGTAATGCTGGTGCTTGGCTTATTGCAGCGCTTATTCCAAGAGTTATGTAACCAACGTGGATTATTGAAGAATATGCAATGAGTTTTCTTATATCCCATTCAGTTAATCCTCTTATTCCAGCGTAGAGCATTGAAGCAGCTGCAAGGACTAACAGCAATGGCCTTGCTTGTATAAAGTTTGCATATTTGAATATTCCGAAAAACCCAAGATTTATTATTATGCCTGAGAAAACAGCTGCTGTTGGGATTGATGAAGAAGAGTAAACGTCAGGAAGCCACACGTGAAATGGGAATAAAGCACTCTTTACTATTAACCCCATCAGTATTAATATTGCAATAAGTAAGGGAGTAGTACTTGTTGGATTTAAGGAACTAGTATAAGAGAAGTTTAAAGCTATCCCAGTCATGGTTAGCGTTGAACCAAGAAGATTTATTATTAAGTATTTTTCAGCAGCTTTCAGACTTTCTTTGGTTGCATTATAAACAGCAATACTTGAACTAATTATGATTGTCTCAAACAATACGTAAAATAAGAAAAAGTTCTCTGAAAATGAAAGTAAGAAGCATGAAAAGATTATTGTTTCATAAAGCACTAGTTTTTCCCAGCTTTCTTTTGAGTAAACGATTAAAGGCAATGAACTGAGAAGGCAAAAGGCTATTAAAAAAGCTGATAATGCGTCCAAGTAATGAGAAGCAGGGTCATGAGTCAATGAAAGTATCCCAGTGACTAATAATGCTGTTAGAATCACTGCTTTTGAAAGCTGCTTATTTTTTCTAACAAAAAAACTTACCAAGATGCTTGTAGTGAATATTAGTAAAAGGTTTTCGATCATTTTACCACACCATAAGAATGTTTGGATAAACACCTACGATGATTATTAGTCCTGTTAAGATTATTAACGTTGTAAGCATCTCGTTCCTTATTTTTTTGAATTTTGTTTTTCCAGAAGCAAAGAACATTGAATGAGCAAACCACAAACAGTAACCTAAAGTAAGAAGACTTCCGAAGATTAGTAACAAGTCAGCAGCTAAATAATTCAATCCTCCTAAGAAGATGAGTACTTCGCTTTGGAAAGCAGCAAAGAAAGGAGTGCCTGCAAGGCTTAAGATACTTGCAAAGAAGGCAATGGTGAGTATTGGGTTTTTTCTATATAGTCCTTTTATTTCATCAATCTTCTTGGTTCCAGTAGCATAAATTATTACTCCTGCAACTAAAAATAGCAGGCTTTTTGTTAGAGCTTGTGTTACTAAGTGAAATCCCGCTCCTTTGAGAGCGTAAAGGGTTAGTGCTCCTGCTCCAAAAACTATCATTCCTCCTTGGCTTACAGTACTCCATGCTATTGCTTTCTTTAAATGAGTTTGTCTGAATACCATTAGTGCTCCTAAATACAGGCTTATCAAAGCGATTATTATTAATGTTGTTGAATAGGTTTTCATAACTTCTGGGAATAATGAAGATACTCTTAACAAGGCATAGCCTCCTACGTTTACCATTAACCCGCTTAGCATTGCTGATATTGGTGTTGGAGCAACAGAGTGAGTGTCAGGAAGCCAGTCATGAAATGGAAACACTCCTTGTTTTATCAGGAAAGAAATCATCAAAGGCAGGAATACTATTGCTGGAGCTGTTTTTGCCTCTAGCAAGTTAAAAGAGTCAGTGGAAGCATGGAACAAACCAATTCCAAGAAGTAAAGAAGTAGAAGCAACAGCCATGTAAATAAAGTATTTCAAACCAATTTCTCTTGCTTTTTCTTCACCCCATTCAACTACCAAGAAGTAAGAGGCTACAAGCATCACGTCCCAAAACAGGTAAAAAGTGATTAAATTAACTGATAAAACTACTCCTATCATGCTTACTGTGAATAATCCTGTTAAAAAATAATAAAGCTGTTTGTTTTTTTGTTCCTGTAAGTAAGCTTTTGAATAGTAAATGCTTATTCCAGAAACCAGTAAAATCATTGCTAAGAAAGGATAACTAAGCCAGTCAACTAAGAAAGCAAGGTTAAGACCAAAATCAGGAGCCCATTCTATAGTTTCTATAATGGGTTTGCTGGGATAATGGAGAACTAAGATTAATAAACTTAAAAGCATACTTGCTGAGAGTATTAAGTGAAGATTTTTCTTAATCCTTTTTTCTTTTATCAAACAAAGTATGCTTGCAAGCAAAGGAATAATTATTACAAGCCAGAGCATGAAATCACCATGATTATCACTATGCCAATAAACGCGATGGCTATGCTTTTTTCAAGGCTTTTAGGAGTAAATACTTCAAGAGACCTGCTTGTTTTTGAAATAAGTTTAAGCATTCCAGGATTTTCAACAACAAACTTAACATACCTTGTTTCTATTTTTTCCCAAATTCTTTCTTTTGCATTGAGTATTTTGGTTATTACTTTCATGGTGTTGATTGCTAGTTTGTCATACCATGATGAAAGTTTTGTTGAGAGCATGTAAAGTTCTTTTTTCTGCCATCTTGGCAAGTATTCATAATAAATGTAAAATCCTACAAAGCCTATTAAGATAAGGACAAACGGGTCAATGATCCATTTAAAAGGAAGCTGTGTCCCCATTAAGTTAGAATATAATGGGGTTAAAGGGATTAAAGAAATCATTAGTAAGAGTGTTATAAATTCTGGGATAAGTAATCCTGCAGGAGCTATTTTCAAACTTACTTTTTTCGGTCCTTTATAGAGGTAGTATAATAATCTCATTGCGTACATTACTGTAATGACAAAACCAATATCTATCAAGATTTTTAGTTTTGTATTTTTTAGAGCCACGAACATGAATTCTTTACTCCAAAAACCATTAAGAGGAGGAATTGCTGCAAGTGACAAGATTGCAAGAGAAAATATTATGAAAGTGTAAGGCATTTCTCTTGCAATGCTTCCTATTCTTTTAATGTTTCTTTCTCCAGTCAAATGGATTATGTTACCAGAACACATGAACATAAGGCTTTTGAACATTGCATGCGATGCTAAATAAAACATTCCAGCAGTTATTCCTTTCCATGACAAGCCTACTGCAATAATCATGTAAGAAATCTGCGAAGTGGTCGAGTAAGCAGCTATTCTTTTAATATCCTCTGAACCCAAAGCAAAAAGTCCAGTAATTATCCCAGATATTGCTGCAAAGTATAGTACAAAATGCCATACTGGAGTTTGAGATATTAATGGGTAGAAGACTGCAAAAAAGTAAACAGGCGCTTGAACTAAAGTTGCTGAATGCAAGAAAGCAGATACTGGGGTTGGTGCTTCCATAGCATCAGGAAGCCATATTTGAAAAGGAACTTGTGCTGCTTTAGCAAACCCAGCTATTGCGAATAAAATTGCCACGTAAAATAAAACGGTGGCTGGAACAGTTGAAGAAAGAATTTCAGGGATGAGGGTGGTTTTTGTTTGTAAGAACAGCAAGAAAATCCCTATCAGTAAAGCAAGGTCTCCGAATTTTGTTATAATAAAAGCTTCTGCTCCAGCAATCCTTGCTTTTCTCTTTTTGAAATTAAAGTTTATCAAAAAATAAGAGCAAAGAGTGGTTAATTCCCAGAAAAAGAATAATTGTATTAGGTCAGGTGACAATGCCAACCCAACCATTGCCCAAGTAAAAACAAGCATGAGTGAGTAAAACCTTCTCAGAGCTTTTGTTTTTTTCATATATGTTAAGGAATAAAACAACACAATGCTTGAAATAGTTAGGATTACGATTGTAAAAACTACTCCTAGTTTTGACCACCAGATTCCAAAATCTGCTATCGGAAGCCACCTTACTTTAACAAGGTTTGCTTCAAAGCCTCTTAAGAAAACCAGTATTAGTGAAATTAAGGGGTAAAAAGGAGCTGTTTTGTATAGTTTTTCTTTTAACGAGATTATCCCTGCTCCTATTAATGGAAGTAAAAACACAAGAGCTTCAAGTAATACTTCATTCATGTTTTTCCCCTTTCAACAAGTAAATCAATAACAAAACACAAAACCCTGCTGTTTCTAATACCATAGTTATTATTAACAGTTTCCAGGCTCCTGTTTTTACTAACAGTAAGTTTGGAGTTGTCAGGCTTAAGGTTATCCCACAAAGCCTTTTGCTTTTTTCTTTAGAAAGCAAACAAATTATTCCTAATACTAACAACCCAAAGCTTGTTTCAACGTACATTTTTCTCATTCACCATCCTTACTCCAATTGAGATTATTATTATCACAATTAGTACTGAAAGCATTACTTCTTTTCCAATTAATTCTCCAGGAACATGTTTTTGAAAGATGATTACTTTATCTGATAAACTTGCTATTAGCAAAACGCCAAATGCAAGTACTATCATTTTTAACCGATGATTTTTACTCATACTCCCACTTCTCATAAAAGTAAACAACAACACTTATGCCAGCAAACAACACTGCCTGCATAATGCCAACCAAAAGATTATCAACTGCTATTATTAAGCCAAGGAATAATCCTGTAAGCATTAAGGAAACCACCATTTTTTCTTTCCTAAGTATCACTACTGAAAATGCTGAAACCAGAGTACATAAACAAAGCAAGGTTATTAAATCAAGCATACTAGAACACCAATTATTGAAATAATCAAGGGATATTTAAACCAATTACTTGCTTGGTCAATCCTATACCTTGGAAATAAGGCATTCATAAAACTGAGAAGGAATGTTATTGGAATGGCTTCAAGTAAGTTAATCATGCTTGGTCCAAAAAGCAAAGCTGCGCCAAAAACTCCTACGAATAAGAATTCAACATTTTTAGCAAGTTTTAGTATTGCTAGTTTTCTTCCACTAAGGTCTGTTTCATAACCTGCTATTAGTTCTTGTTCAGCAGTTGAGATGTCAAAAGGAAGTTTTTCAAGTTTTGCAGCTGAAGAAAGCAAATAACCAATAAATGGGATGATTAAGACAGGTGAAAATCCTTTCAATTCAGAAAGGCTTAATGCTTTTGAAAAAATCATAAAACTAACTACTGAAAGAATAAAGCTTAGTTCATAAGAGAAGAATAAGAGTGTTTTTCTCATCGAACCAATTACTGCAAAAGGATTTTTTGAACTAACTCCTAAAAACATTATCAGAAGGCATGTTAAGTCAAACAAGAGAATTAAGAAGATAAAATCTCCTGGAAAACTAAAAGCATTAAGGTGAAATGGAATAATTAAGATTGAAAATAAGCTCAAAGCCAAAACAATTACTGGTATTAAACCCATCACCTTGCTTTGCACTAAATCCTCTTTGTAAAGCAACTTTAAGAAATCAGCAAATGGCTGTAGGATTCCATAAGGCCCAGTAATCAAAGGACCATGTCTTCTTTGGACTTTTGCAACAGTTTTTCTTTCAACCCACTCAACAAGAAAAGCTAAAAAAATTATCGATATTACGATTTCACTGAAATAAACCAACTCTTCAAGCATAAACTATCACCAAAGCAGTTATTAAGAAACTAGTTAGCACTATGCTTGCATAAATCGTGTTTTTAAAGAACAGCAGTAAGAGGATCATGCTTTCAACTATCAAGAACAATGTAGCTGTTTTCAAAAGTTCTGAATGGTACTTTTTAAGCTTTTGAAATTCCTTAAATCCAGACACAAAGGGGGTTGTTTTTCTTTTTTTGACATAAAATCCTGGAATGAGATAGATCAATAATGAGAAAATGACACTCACAATAGCAGCAGCTATTAAGTTATCCAGCACCTTCACTCACCAGCTTTTTCTTATTTTTATCACTCATGTCAAAAACTGTTGAAAAACTTATTGCTTTAGTAGGGCATACTTCCTCACACCTACCACAGAAAATGCATTTTCCTAAGTCAACAACCCATGTTCTTTTTTCTTTATCAACTTTTATTGCAAATGCAGGACAGTTAACTGCGCATAATCCACAGTAAATGCACTTATTTTTATCATGCACGTGCTTTCCCCTATACTCTTTTTGAATTTTAGGGTCACCAAAAGGATACTCTACTGTGACTCTTTTTTTGAAAAAATCCCTAACCTCAAACATGATAGCTTTTATTACCTTCATTTTCCAGCACCAAGTTCTTCAGCCATTTTTTTAATAGCAGCAATGATTGCTTCTGGTTTAGGAGGACATCCTGGAACATATAAGTCAACTTTGAATAATTTATCAGCAGGTCCTGCAATGTTATAAGAACCAGCAAAAACCCCACCACTTATCGCACAACTTCCCAAAGCAATTACTTTCTTAGGTTCAGGGGTTTGTTTTATCACTTCTTTTACTTTATCAACATTTTTCCAGTTTATTGGCCCTATTACTATTATTATGTCAGCGTGTTTTGGTGAACCAACAAGTTTTACTCCAAGTCTTTCAGGGTCATACTTTGAAGCTAACGTAGCAAGCAATTCAATATCACAACCATTACACCCGCCAGCATTTAAATGATAAATCCAAAGGCTTCTTTTCCTAGCCCATTTTAACATTTTCTCACCAATTCTTGAAAAGTTATTATCTTTTCTTCACCGCTATTCACATCAATTACACATGCTCTATCAGTACAGCTAAAGCAGGGGTCAAGAGAAATGACCACTGAGGCAGCGTCAGAAATCATTTCCCCAGCAAGCATTTCAGGCAAAGCAATAAAGTTAGCATAAGTAGGAGGCCTTATCCTAAGTCTTTTTGGAGTAGTTTTTCCAGTAAGCAAGTAATGAAAGTTTTCACCTCTTGGCGCTTCCACTCTCGCAACGCTTCTTATTCCTTCTTCAAGCACTACCTTGTCTTTTCCCCGGTAATCTTGTTCTGGAAGGTCAAGTAATTGGTTTATGATTTCAATGCTCTCAAAGATTTCCTTTAATCTTACAATTGTTCTTGATAAAGAGTCACCTTTTCTTTCCCTCACCACCTTAAAATCAGTAAAGTAATACGCATCATAGCCTTCAATTTCCCTAATATCCCTTTTCAAGCCAGAGCCTCTTGCAACAGGCCCTACGACACCAAGCTCTTCAGCTCTTTTCTTTTTAAGAACTCCTATCCCTTTTAGTCTTTCAACATAAGGGTCATTACTCATTATTTCCTCGTATAACCTTTGAGTGTTTGCTTTTATCATTCCAAGCTTTTTTCTAACAAACTCTGCAGTTTCTTTAGTAATGTCTTTTCTCACTCCACCGAACTCACTTACTCCGTAATGCCTTCTTGCTCCTGAAATTTTTTCAACAGTTTCAAGCACGTCTTCTCTATAAGTCATAGCATGCATGAATAAAGTATCAAACCCAAGCAAGTTTGACTGGACTGCAAGACACAATAAGTGACTTTGAATTCTTTCAAATTCAGACATTATGCTTCTAATCATTTTTGCTTTCTTGCTTGGTTCAAGCCCAGCAGCTCTTTCAACAGCTTTAGTAAAAGCAGAATTATGAGTGTTAGAACAAATACCGCAGATTCTCTCTACTAAGTAAATTACTTTATCATAAGACCTTGACTCAGCTAGTTTTTCAATTCCCCTATGATTATAACCTAAGAAAAACTCAACATTAAGAATTTTTTCGCCTTCAACATAAAGCTTCAAGTGTTCTGGTTCTTTAAGCAAAGGATGATACGGCCCTATTGGAATACAAGTGCCTTTCATAATGATCAATAACACTAACTCATAACTTGTTTTTATAATTAGCTAAGGATAATACCTTTCAGGAGTTCTTGGAAAAGCAATAGCATCTTTTATGTTATCCAAGTCACAAAGCCACATTATGACCCTTTCAACACCTAATCCAAAACCACTGTGAGGAACAGAACCATAACGTCTTGTGTCAAGATAAAACTTATAGTTTTCAAGTTTTTCACCCTGCGCTAACAGTCTTTGTTCAAGTTTCTTAACATCTGTTTCTCTTTCACTAGCCCCAATTATTTCCCCTACTTTTGGCACAAGCATGTCAAACCCAAGCACTTTAGAAGGATCTTCTGGGTCTTCTTTCATGTAAAAAGCTTTTATCTCTTTAGGATAATGAGTGACTATGAGTGGTTTTTCATACAATTCAGTGAGTTTTTTCTCCTCAATAGTTCTAAGGTCCTTGCCATAAGGAACTTTCACGCCAAGCTCTGATAGCTTTTCAAGAGCTTCATCATAAGTTATTCTTGGGAAAGGAGGTTTTATCTTTGATAACTTTTCAACATCAGCGCCAAGAAATTCAAGTTCTTCCTTGTCCTCGTCAAGCACTCTCCTGCATATAAAGCTAATCAGTTCTTCTGCTTCTTTTTGGAGTTCTTCAAAATCCATCCAAGCAGCTTCCATTTCAGCATGCCAGTACTCAGTCAAGTGCCTGGAAGTAGAAGACTTTTCAGCCCTAAAAGAAGGAGCAATAGTATAAATCTTCTCTAACGCGAATATCGCTGCCTCAGCATAAAGCTGCCATGTCTGCGACAAGTAAACCTTCTTGCCGAAGTAGTTTACTTCAAACAAAGTAGAACCGCCTTCAGCAGCTGCTGGAGTGAATATCGGCGAGTGGAATTCATAGTATCCTTTTCCCCTGAAGAAGTCATGAATTGCCCTGAAAACAGTTGACCTTACTTTTAACACTGACGTCATTTTTCTTGACCTAAGCCATAGGTGGCGGTTGTCAAGCAAGAATTCATAAGACTGGTCCTTAGTAATAGGGAACCTCTCAGCCAAATGGACTACTTTCATTTCTTTTACTTTTAACTCATAACCAGTAGGAGCTCTTTTGTCTTCCACGATTGTTCCAGTCAGGACTACTGAAGACTCTATGCTTAACTTGTCAGCCTGTTCATAAAAAGGAGAGTCTTTCTTAACAGTGCATTGAAGAATTCCAGAAGAATCTCTTAAAATTATAAACACTACTTCTTTAGTTGAACGATGCCTGTAAACCCAGCCACGTACAGTTACTTCTTCCCCAACATGATCTGCTGCTTGTTTTGCTTTTATCAGCATGGTGTTTAATTAGTTTTTCAAGTTTTAAATAGTTTGCCTGGTTTATTATTCTCATGGTTGACAAGCAATTAGTTGACTTGATGAGAAAAGCTGCTGAAAAAGGAGAAAACTTTTCAGTAACCGACGAGCAGTTTGCTGAATTAATTGATTTTAAGGAAAAACCAAACTCTGATGTTGGGTTAGCTGTGATGAAAAGAATCATCAAAACGATTGAACAGCATTATAACAAACCAGCCCCTGTAAGAGTAAAAGCTTTTGAAAAACAATTCCCTGAGAAAAAAGTAGAAGTATGGCTTTTCAGTGACTCAGGAAGGCTTTGCAGTCAAGGAATATTTGACAGGATTTACGTGATGAAAGGTAACATTTACTCTGCTTCTTTTTCAAGAGAAGACGAACCAATAAGAACAAACGGAGTACTTGTATGTTCTTTGCTTGAGAGTTTTGCTGCTTTAGTAGCGTCAAGAATGGAGACTGCTTCAACAGAATATGAAGTAATAAACATGGATGTTGTTAAAACTCTTGACCAAGCAAACTTGACCATGCCTGGTTTTCTAAAGTTTTTCATGCAAAAAAATAACAAAGAAACTCATATTAACTCGTTAGTAAATGCAAACGCAGAGGTAATAGTCACTTAATTAGTACCTTGGAAAAGGTTTGAAGGGGTTTAAGAGCAGTTCTATTGTTCTTTGATTGCTTTTCTCAATATTTACTTTTGTAGGTTTAAATTTTTCATAGTATTTTTTCCATGTGGCATCTATCGCTTTTTTAATTTCAGTGCTTAATTTCCAAGAACCACAGTATTCTTCTCTAAACTCTTTTAATAGATATCTTGAAATTTCAGCCCCTTTTACAATTTTCTTTTTTGTATTCATTTTTTCAACAAACTCGTATTGTTTAGCAGAGATTCTGTTAAGTTTTCTTATTAATGTATTAATGTCATTTGTTTCATAATCATTTATTAGGATTGAAAACCCGGCAACTTTGTCTGATAATCGTGCTTTGCTTATCACATGGCCAAGCCAGTCTATCTTTAATTTATTCATTTTATATGAAATAAATAGCTTTACTTCTTTTATTTTTGTGTTTTTGCCCCATAGGTCACGTGGGTTGGCTCTGTATAAATGATACACAATTACTTGTTTTCCATTGATTTTATAAGGGCCACTTATATTGAGTCCTGCTGTTCTGAAAACATCATAATAAAAAGCTCTAGCATATGAATCTATTGATAGTATCAATTGTGCAAGTTCATCTTTTTCTTCTTCTGCGTTTTTAAGTTTGATTCTTTTTACTTCTTTTTCTATTTGTTTTTCTTTGGTATTATTTATTGCATGCCAGTTTCTTCCTGTTTTATTTTTTAGTACTTTTATCCATGTTTTTAGAAAAGTATTAATTTCTTGAT
>Ga0190313_1000513_pt1 | contig 23002 bp, 32 predicted proteins | sample 4870071011_MG_FD_169989 | JGI IMG/M metagenome (GOLD analysis project Ga0190313, IMG submission 169989) | Hydrothermal vent sediment bacterial communities from Southern Trench, Guaymas Basin, Mexico - 4870-07-10-11_MG | ecosystem: Environmental > Aquatic > Marine > Hydrothermal vents > Sediment ...
ACGATGGAAAGTTTTCATTTGTAATCCCCAACTTAAGGAGGGGAACTTACGATGTACATGTGAGGTTTGTTGAAGGTTGTGAAGAGAAGAGATTAAGAATTAAGGTTTTGAGTAGAAGGGAGTGGAGGAGAAACATTCTAACGTTTGTCTTAGCTGTTTTAATTCTCATCTTGATATCGTTTGCCGTAGTGATTCCAATTTTTATGAGTTAAATATTAAAAAATATATGTATGTAAACTGAATATGGCTACTTGGTCATTTCGACAGCTAATTTTATGTCATCAACCTTTACGGTCTTTCTACCAGCGTGTTTAGCAATGTCGACAGCCTTCTTAGCGACAGAAATTGCGTAGTCCTCCAACACTTCCCTCAACTTCTCCACAGCCTCAGCACTTACTCTCTCGGCACCAGCCTTCCTAACCAACCTGTCAATTGGTGCCAACGGCAACTCCGCCATTTATACCACCTCCAATTGTCTTTTTGTCACAAGAGGTATATAAATTTTTATCTCGTTAAGCATGGTTACCATATCTCTAGTTGCATTCGATGGAAGTTCTATGGGCATCCACATGCCTGTTCAAGCAATTGATAATAAAACAAATAATGACTTATTCTATAAATTATTTAAACACTCTTGAAACCCAAAACATGATCCATGTCGTATATTCCAGGCTTGTCTACATTCCTTATCCATTTGACTGCCTTTATAGCACCACTTGCAAATGCTTGCCTGCTCCAAGCTCTATGCGTTATCTCAATTCTCTCTCCCATCCCTATGAAGAATGTAGTATGTTCACCGACGACATCTCCACCCCTTAGGGCCAAAACACCTATCTCATCTCCTCTTGGACAAATTCCCTCCCTACCAAACACGATTTTCTTTTCACCCAGAACACCCTTTAAGATCTCAGCAGTCTTTAAGGCTGTTCCACTTGGAGCATCCCTCTTAAACCTGTGATGCATTTCCAAAATCTCAACATCGTAATCCTTGAGGAACTTGCATGCAAACTCAACGAGCTTCCAGAATATGTTGACACCAACACTAAAATTGGGTGATATTACTGCTGGAACTCTCTTACAGTATTCCCTTATCTTCTCCCAATGCTCCTGTGTAAAGCCAGTAGTTCCAACGACAAGCTTAACACCCCTTTCGCTTGCAACCCTTATGTTTTCAACAGCTCCCTCAGCAGTTGTAAAATCAACCAAGACATCTGCATTCAAAACATCCTTCATCTCCCTCGCATATATTATTGGAACATTAATCCTTCCAACTCCAGCAACCTCTCCAGCATCCCTCCCAATTTCTCTAATGTCGAAAGCCTGTGCAAGTTCAAGCTCATCATCTTCAACCACATTCTTAACAATCAATCTACCCATTCTCCCCGCAGCACCAGCTATGGCAACTCTGACCATGTTCTGGATTGATTAAGAGCAAAGATAACCGTTGCGATTTTCAGTGTAGGACAATCTCATCACGCATCAGAGCGTTAGCCCTTCATCATCACAATAAAAAGTGATAGCCCCGCGGGGATTCGAACCCCGGTCGCGGGCTCCAAAGGCCCGCAGGATTGACCGCTACCCTACGGGGCTCCAGTTAAACAATTGACGAGATGATAATAAAGATTTCGATCAATCGTCAAAAATTTTAAAGTTTAAATAGTTCTTTTGAATGCCTCGCGATCATGGGCTGGGTTGAAAGATATTTTGAATTTGATAAATATGGGACAAACTTAAGGACAGAAGTTTTAGCAGGCTTGACAACATTCATGACCATGGCTTACATAATCTTCGTTAATCCATCGATTTTAAGCGTTGCAATGGGTAAGGAAGCAGTTCCATCGCTTGTAACTGCAACAGCAGTTTCTGCGGGAGTGGCAACTCTTATGATGGGACTTTATGCAAAAAAGCCATTTGCACTGGCACCTGGTATGGGCTTAAACGCCTACTTCACGTACGGTGTGTGCTTAGGGTTGGGTTATCCATGGCAAGTTGCTCTGGCAGCAGTCTTTATAGAAGGTCTGATATTCATCTTCCTATCGGTTACAAAGGTTAGAACAGCAGTCATAAATGCGATTCCACTATCTCAGAAGTATGCGATAGGAGCAGGAATAGGTCTTTTCCTGACATTGATAGGGCTAAAGGAGGCTGGGATAGTTACAGTATCTGTAACGAATCCTAACGCAACCGTTCCAGGATTGCTACACCCAGCGAATTGGCTACCAACTTTGAACACTGCCTTCTTCAAACTTCCCCAGTTCTGGCTTGCAGTCTTTGGTGTCTTCTTAGCGAGTGCATTGATGGTTAGGAGGATTCCCGGTGCTTTACTGATATCAATTCTAACCGTCACGGGGATATCAATTGCCATGGGGTTATCACCACCTCCTGAGTCCATAGTATCTCTTCCAACACTTGACTATACATTCATGAAGCTTGATTTAACTGGACTTTTAAACGTTGGAGCCATTGGAGTTGTCTTTGCATTCTTCATGGTCGACTTCTTCGATACACTAGGAACTGTAGCAGGTTTAAGTGCTAAGGCCGGATTCATAGATAAGAAGGGAAACATACCAAACTCTGAAAAGATTCTACTGACAGATGCTGTCGGCACAACATTTGGTTCCATCTTGGGAACATCAACTGTAACGACATACATAGAGAGTGCTGCTGGTATTGAGGAGGGTGGTAGGACAGGATTTGTAGCTGTTATCGTGGGATTACTATTCTTAGCCGTAGGACTCTTTGTATCGCCAGTTGCAAAGATAATACCTTCCTTTGCAACTGCTCCCGCTTTGATAGTCGTAGGATTTCTGATGTTAAACGTCTTGAGTAACCTCGATTTCAGTGACTACACCGAAGCTCTACCAGCATTCTTCGTATTGGCAACGATTCCATTCACGTACAGTATTGCCGATGGAATAGGAGTTGGATTCATAAGCTACTGTGTTCTGAAGTTAGTAGCGGGAAGGGCTAAGGAAGTTCACCCATTACTGTGGATATTAGCTGGAGTCTTTGTGATATACTTCTTATATCTTGGTGGCTTGATTTAATTTTTATAATTTTTTATAATTTAAAAAATTTATGGATTATCCTTAAACCATCGATAAATCGCTTTTAGCAACTGTATAAATGTGTAAACAGAAGAGGGTAATCCAAAAATTAATCCAACGACAATTGCAGTAAAAGACAAACAACCTATCAGATCGTTTGGTGTAACATAATCAATGATTATATCCCCAGGAGAGACATTACCAGCATATTTGATTATTGGTTGTCCAGCTTCAACTGTGATTTTAATTGGAACTGGATGCTTGGAAACTTCTCCCGTGTCCCACCCTTCATATGTTACATCTTTAAACCTTCCAAAATTAATTGTTTTATCGTAAAATTCACTGTAAGATAAATACTCAAATGTTGGTTCTATGTATCGTATTGATGCATCTCTAGGTAATATCACAATGACATTAACATTTTTATATTCTATGTAATCTGGAAGTAAGGAATCGACATAAACTCTTAAGCTCATTAGCCATTCATTAGAACTATTCCAGATTTCTCCTCTCTTCTTAATGACAATGCATTTTGTAGTATAATGAAATACTATATCATAAAATTGAAATATCCTAGCTACAGACTTGTTTAGTCTTATTTTTAACTTATTATTGTTAGTAAGATCATAATTTAAAAAAGAACCTTCATAAGTGCTCTTGTTGGGTATAATATAAAAATTTTTAATATTGTTTGGTAATTCCAATTCGAGGTAAAAATAATGTGTAACTGTTGAATTAAGAAATTTAAACCTTATTTTTACCCATACATCTGCTGTTCCATCGTCGTTTATTTGAATTAATTCATACCAACGCCAAATATGCCAATCTTTGTCAGTAAATGGTCCTACTTCTTCAGAAGAAGCAGTTGGGATGAGTAACAGCAATATTACAAATGATATCGTAATTATAACTATAGTCTTAATCGTAAATCTTTTAGCTTTGGACATCTAAGTTTGATTTGGACTATTTGGCTTTTAAATTTTTAGCTCTTTTTTATTGACATTCTACATATTTAGGTAGAACTAACTTTATTAAGGCTTTCTCAAACTGCAAGGAACTCCACATGCACACTTACCGCATACATCTGCAATCTGCAAATCAGCGAAATATTTATCATTCTCAAGCAAAATATCGTAACACTTACGCTTATCTAATCCATCTTCTGTTAAAGCACCAAATACACATCGCTCGACACACTTCAAGCATTTTACACCTCTTTTGTGAAGGCAAAACTCCTCCTTAAGTGGTTCGTTGTAGTTGAATTCTGCTGTTGTTATTAAACTGCCAATCCTCCCACAACAGCCCTTCTCCGTTATCAACATCGTGTGATGACCGAATGTACCTAAGCCAGCTAAATATGCTACGTGCTTGTGTGACCATCCACTCATCAAAGTCCTCTCATCGAAGTTGTGCGTTGGCTTTATTGTTACACATTTGAATCCAACCTTTTCAAGCTTTTTCGCTAACAAATCGTTGATACTCTTTATGAGATCGTTAGTTTTGATGTATGCGTAGGCCCAGAGCTTCGATGGCTTTTCACCTTCAACGTTGCTTTCAACAACCCTCTTTGTGAATGGAATGAAATACACTATTACACTTTTGGCGTGCGGAAGGATATCCTCAGCTGTAAAATGATTCTTAACAATCTTTGGTAAAATTTCAGTAGATTCTGCTGAGCAAAAGCCTACAATTGGTTTTCTCCAAATTTCACCTCTGACAAAACTTTCTATCCACATTTGAACCCTAGCTTCCATCGAAAATGTTCAAATTCAAAAACTTTATTTTATTTTGCTCAAACTTCCATTATGATCATCGAAGACGTAGTTTTTAGAATAGTTTTTGATAGTAGGGGTAATGAAACGGTTGAGTGCGAAGTTTATGCTGGAGATGTAATTGGAAGGGCTATAGCTCCGAGTGGTGCATCAACTGGAACGTATGAGGCTGTTGTTGTAGATCCTTACAAGATTGACGAGATAGAGGAGAAAGTTTCAAAGGCACTTGTAGGATATTCCGTTTTTGATCAGGAGGGCGTTGATGAGAAGCTTAGAGAGATAGACGGAACTGAGAACTTTTCAAACATAGGCGGTAACTTTGCGATAGCAACGAGCTTAGCGGTTGCAAATGCAGGAGCTGAGCTCTTAGGCGTCCCACTCTACGAGTACTTAGGAGGTATATTCGCAAAGGAACTTCCTTATCCTCTTGGTAACGTGATAGGTGGTGGGAAACATGCAGAAGGCTCAACAAGCATTCAGGAGTTTCTTGTAATTCCTGTTGGTGCTAAAACCTTCTTTGAAGCTCAAAGAACGAACGCTCTGATTCATAAAACACTTAAAAAGATCTTCAAGAAGAGAGGTATATTTGCCTGCAAAGGTGATGAAGGAGCTTGGGCCTGTCAGATAAGTGATGATGAAGCTTTTGAGATTTTGAGTGAAGCCATCGAAATTGTGAAAGATGAAACTGGTGTTGATGTTAGGATGGGCATAGATGTCGCCGCTACAGAGCTTTGGAATGGTGAGCATTACGTTTACAGAGATAAAAAGTTGACGAAAGAGGAGCAGATAAGTTACATAGCGGAGCTTGTGGATAAGTACAATCTGCTTTACGTTGAGGATCCTCTCCATGAGGAGGATTTTGAAGGCTTTGCTGACCTCACAAAGGAAATTGGTAAGAGATGCATGGTGTGCGGTGACGACCTGTTTGTTACGAACATCAAGAGGATTCAGAAGGGAGTGGAGTTGAAGTCTGCAAACACAGTTTTGATAAAGCCCAACCAAATCGGAACACTTACAGATACATTTAAGGCCGTAAAGCTTGCAAAGGACAGTGGTTGGTACACCGTAATCTCACATAGAAGTGGTGAGACCGAAGATAACACCATAGCACATCTGAGCGTTGCATTCAATGCAAAGCTGATTAAGACTGGTGTTGTTGGGGGAGAGAGAATTGCAAAGCTCAATGAGCTCATAAGGATTGAAGAAGATGACTTAAGGATGACGAAGTTACCATTTGTTTAATTTTATTAAATCTCAAACTTAAATCTTTTCACACTCAGCTTTTCCTTTATTTCGTAAAGGTCCACTGTAATAACATTCCTCTCAATGTTCAAAATCATGAAACTTGGTACTCCACTTCCACCACCACCGCCCCAAGCGCCAGTAGCAGAACCGGGATTTAGTATGAGAACATCTCCCTTGTAGACGTCAGGACTGTGCGTATGTCCCGTTATTAGAACGTCAACACCTAGATCTAAAGCGATCTCTGTAAGCTGTTCCCTGTTTCCTCTAGGATATACTCCATGACCGTGAAAGACACCAAACTTTACATTTCCAACATCGAACACCTCATGCCTTGGAAGTGGTAGAAAATCCATGTTTCCCCTAACGGCTATCACATTCCCAAAAGACTTTAACTCTCTCAAGACGTTTTCACCAGTTAGATCTCCAGCATGAACTATGAGATCAACTCCCTTCTTCAGAAAATATATTATCTCATCTGGAATTTTCAGTGCCCTTTCCGGTATGTGCGTGTCGCTCAGTACTAGTATCTTCATAGGTCACATGTATCATCGAGACAACTAAAATTTACCGCTCAAACCTCGACTGCTTTAACTCCAACACCCATCAACTTCCTTATAACCGCATCCAGGAACCTGACATGTATTCCTCTTTGTCCAACAAAAGCTCCAATCTCCCCCTTAACCTCTACTGTCAAACACTGACCGACAAAGTCGACATCTCTTATGTGCTTCCATATCCACGAGACAGGGTGTATAGACCTTATAAGTTCTCTGAAGTCTAAGGTAAGTTCAACACCTCTTATTTTCTTTTCAGTATCTTCCTCAATAGCTTTAATCCTCTCTCCACCTCTCCCAACAAGCCTTCCATAGTGACCCTGCTTAACGATTATCAGAGCATCTGGTGTATGTTCAGACCTTATCTCAAACCTCTCCTTATCCTCACTAAACTCAACGACAGTTATTATATCCGCATCTGGTGAATGTATCTTTGCGGACTCCAATATCTCTTTCTCAACATCGCTCAACTCTCTACTTCTCATTCTGTATTCGATCAGTAGCCTCAAACCTCTCTTTGCACCTTCTCTGATGATATCCTTTATACCCAAATCAATCACCTTTGCATTTTCCTCACCCACCAGTACATCTCTAACCATACTTGCTGGATCCCTCGTTTCTTCCATTCTGAAAGACTGAAATATTGGATCCCCTGCTATCAACAGCCTGCTGTTTTTCCCAACTCTAATGAGAACCTCTACGACGCTTTCAGGTTTGAGAGTTTGAATCTCATCTAGAAATACTACGGAATCGTCGAAAGTCCTACCCTTCAAGTAGTGTGGATCTACGAAGATAACCTTCTTTTCCTTGATGAGATCTTCTATCTCACTCCAATCGACGAACTGTCCTATAACATCCAAAACATAAGCCTTTACAAGTTCGAAGAACTTTTCGCCATCAGCCAATGTCAGCTCCTTTCCAGTCACAACATCTATCACTGGCTTAACAACTACGAACCTTTTGTAATCTCCTTTTACGACAGCATCTATTCCGTAAGCTAAGCTGAACAGCGATTTTCCTGTACCCGTTGGACCAAATATACCAATTATATCATAATCGGGATTTTTCAGAGCCTTTACAATCTCCCTTTGACCCTGAGTGAGTGGAGTAATATTCTCTAACACCATAAAATATTATAAAAGATTGGATTTAAATAGATTTCTTACAGTCTAACCCTCCTTCTATCCAAAAGTTCCTGCCTCTTTCCGTCATTCCAACCGCTAACTCTCTGATAGTATCCAGTCACACGAGAATACCACTCCACATCACTACTGTTGCAGAACGGACAGTTTCTATTTATTCCACCACTCAGCTTTCCACAATTCCTACAGAACGTCATGTCCTTCGTGTAAGCCCAGTAACCTATCAATGTCTTTTTGGCGATCTTCTTCGTGAGCTCCCATAGAAGCTCTGGATTTGGTGAACTTTCTCCTATCCATACATGAGCCATCATTCCACCGTTGCAGAGTGGATGGAATGATCCCTCAATTTTAAGTCTTTCGAAGAGTGGAACATCTGCACTAACCCTCACATGGGAGCTGTTTGTGTAGTAGACAGCACCAGTCTCCACGTTACCCTGCACTACAGCCTTACCGTTAAACTCCTTCAAGTCAAGCAGAGCTAACCTGTGGGCACAGGATTCAGCTGGTGTTTGTGTTATAACCCATCTCTGTCCAGTCTCTTTACTCCACTCTAACGTTATGTCCATCATTCTCTTTATAACCTCCAAGCCGAATCTCCAAGCGTCTTTGCTTTCATGAAGCTCTTCTCCTATGTGAGCCTTTAGCATCTCGTTCAATCCGACAAATCCTATGGATCTAACAACCTTGTCAACCCTATAATATGGTTCCCCATTAACATCTTGTGTTAGGAAGGGTAGGGCTCCTTGCTTCATCCTCTTTATTATTATCTCCCTCTTAAGTTCTATAACTTCCCTTGCAAGTTCCATCCTCTTTTCAAGTATCTCAAAGAGCTTCTCATCATCTCCGTTAGCTTCGTAAGCTATTCTTGGTAGATTTATTGTTACCACTTGCAAACTACCTGTTCTCATGCAACCCTTATAGAAGTCTTCCCAATCTTTACTATCAGGAGCTAGAACAAGCCTACAGCACTGAGCAAATACGTTATCTGGCAGATAACCGGCTAGGAGGTTTAGGAAGTAAGGAGAACCGTACTTCGCCACAACTTTGTGAACTAATATCATGAACTCGTCAAAGCCCTCTTTCTTAAAGCATTCCTTTCTGAGTTTGTAGTTTGGCTTGGGGAAGAAGAAGGGTTTACCTAGGTAGTCTCCCTCTAAATATACCTCAGTGAGAGCTTTTGCAAACATCATAGCCTCTTCTTCAAAATCACCGTATGTTACCGATTCTTTAACTACACCGCCGGGTAAAACAGCTGGCAAGTCTTGGCAAATCTTCGGAACACCGTACTCGATGTCTATGTCACTAAACACTGTCTGTCCTCCTCTCGCCACGTACATCTGGGACATTTCATAGATGAACATCTGCGCCAACTGCTTTATCTTCTCGTAGCTCAACCCCTGCATGTATGGAGCTAACCAAACGTTGAAGAAGTCTAAACCCTGTCCACCAGCGAAGTTCGTCTGTGCAGCTGCTAAAGCCTTTGCAGCATGTAAAATTGCAACTTCTGGATGTTTAGCTGGCCCAGCAACTGCTGTGTTTTCACCAGTCCCATCAACCTTTAACCCATTCTTAAGGAACCATCTGAGATCGTGCTGGAAGCAGTAGGGACGAGTAGCAAAGTATTCTAAATCGTGAATGTGTATTTCACCTCTCATGTGAGCATCTGCTAAGTGGAGTGGAAGTACCTTTAGTAGAGCGTACTCCTTCATCACCCAATCTGCAACTAGCTTGTGAATTGTTTCTGGATTGTGTTGCAAGTTTGCATTCTCTCTAACACCTTTCTCTATTATCTGGGTTACATCATAAACAGGCAATCCCAAACGAGTGTAATTTGCCCTTTCCTTCTCTAAACCTCTCTCCAAAAGCTTCACATTTACAATCTCTCTGATCAAAGGTGCAGATATGAACTTGAGTTTGAGTCTCTTTATAGTTTCCTCAACCTCTAAGGCAATTTCCTCCGCAACCTTCTTATCTATTCCAGTCTCCTTTATAAGGGATTTTACAATCTTACTTCTGTCGAAGTTTTCAATCATTATTCTCGAAGTTCTAACAGTTAAATACTCCTTGTTGTGATCACTTTGTGTGTCTATACTTACACTTACAGAAGTTTTAGCCATGATTTTTGCTACGTTTCAACGATTTTTAAATTTTTTGTATATATTTTGTGATGGAACTTTTAACTGATATTATGTAAGTTTAATATGCGAACACAAAAGACTTTAGATCAAAAGTTAACTTTAAACTGGTGATGAGACATCTCTCACCTGATTCGTGATGAAGGGCATACGGTACTGATGTTTTATTTTTTACCAAAAAATGTAAAAATCTCATGACTTGTTTTACTTCATGGGAGCTCTAATAGTTGTAGACATGCAGAAAGACTTCTGTTATCCTGATGGTGCTTTATACATTGGAGATCATGTTAAAGATATTTTCAAACCAATTAAGAGCGTTATAGATGCTATTAGAGGAAAGATGCCAATAATTTTCACTCAGGATTGGCACAGAAAGGACGATCCAGAGTTTAAGATATGGAAACCTCACTGTATTCAAAATACGTGGGGTGCTGAAGTTATAGATGAGCTAAATCCAAGCGATGAGGATTATTACGTTAAGAAGCGTAGATATTCAGCATTCTTTGGGACAGATCTTGATTTGATCCTTAGGGAGCTTGATGTAAAGGAGCTATTCGTTTGTGGTGTCGTCACAAATATATGTGTCTTACACACAGTAGCCGATGCTGTGATGAGAGGCTATAGGGTTTATGTTCTCAAGGATTGTACAACCGCCCTGAACGAATACGATTACGAGTATGGAATAAAGCATATGAGAGACATTTTAAATGCAAAGATCATTTCATCAGAAGATATGAAATCCTCTGAGCTATGAAGTAGGATGAGATTCCTACAATCAATGCGATGAATAGAGAGACATGTAGAGAGTTTGTAAGAATGTAAGAAATCAAGAATGTAAAGAAGGAAATCGATGATGCAAATGCTGAAGGATACAGATTTATTACGACATCTTTCATCTGTACATCATCCTCTTAACTTCGTCTATACTCATTTCAATATCTTTCAGCCCTTCTGCTAACTTTCTCTCTATTCTCTCTTCAATCTCTCTGTATCCAATAGATACAACCCTCTTGGCATTCTCTATCTCCTCTACAGTCTTCTTCATTATGAACAGCGTATTCAGCAGTAGTAATCCTAGAGAGATTGTGAGAAGAAAGGAACAGAGGACAATGTAGGGATCAACTTTTCCATGAACGAGAGAGAACCACCTCCAAGTAAGGAGGACTGCAGAAATCACCATCACCGCACTTAAAATTGCTCCGACTAAGTTTTGATACATATTGCAAATTGATAATGTAAGATATAAATTTAACGAATCAACCTTTCAAATTTGCTCTGCTGTATAGGGTTTTAATCTCGATATTCAAATCCTCCGCAACTTCTCTTCTAAAAGATTCTATTTTTTCCCTCCTATCCGCATGAACCATGAAGTAGAGGGGGTAGTTCCATCTTTCTGGCGCTTCCCTTTCAACCAAATGTGTTATCTGAGGAAACCTTAACAGTTTCCTTGCAATCCTTTCTGGCTCATCGGTTTTCACGATGTTCATGCCGTTCTCATTAAATCCAATTGCTCTTTCTCTTAAAACACCATAAAAGTCCCTGAAAACACCTTTTTTTAACATCTCATTTATCACATCAACTACCTCCAGTTCTGAATACCCTTCAAATTTAAAGGGTCTCTCTTCAATGGGAATGTCTTGTAAGTTTAAGAGTAGAGGGATAATTTCACCCTCAACCTCCTCTGGCTCTTTCTCAAATCCGTAGCTCCAGGATATCCCCTTGTAAAGATCGTACTTAACATCCATCTTGTAAACCCTCTTACTCGGTAGAATCAAATAGTCTTTGACACCACAAACCCTTGCAACCCTCTTAACCTTCTCAACTATCTTTTCAACGCTCTCATCCTTAACAGTAAACCATACCTTGTAGATGTCATGATCACGTAGGTAGTTGTGCTTCAAATTGATATCTGGAAAGCTCTCGTTAATAGTTTTTGCAATCCTTGGTACATCCTCATCTCTGCAGGCAAAAGCTATTAAGCATGCTCTCTTAATGAATCCAATTGCTTTATAATTCAAGTTTGCTCCAATTCTCTTTATCAGACCCCTATCCTTAAAATCCCTCAACTTGGTTATGATTTCATCTGGCTTTAAGTCGAGCTTTTGCGCTAGGTCTATGAAAGGGGTTTCACTTATCGGAAATTCGTACTGAATTGCCATTAAAAGCTCCAAATCCTCAGAACTCAATCCCCTCAATGTCAAGCTTTTTCCTCCCACTCACGTAATCCTCAACAAGTTTTTCAGCCCATTCTTTAGCCAACTCCACCTTTCCACTCCTAACGAGCTCTCTAAATCTTTCATCACCACTTACAGCAAAGTAAAGTTTCATTCTAAGCTGAATTGGAATGTTTTTCTCCTTCATGTACCTCTTCAGATGATCCATTGCTTTAAGGAAGAAAACTGTCTCTTCATCCTCTTCCAAAGCCCTTAAAAAGATATCCTTAACCCTCCTCGCAACTATGCCACTCTTACCCTCTGTCGTGACTGCAAATCTTATACCCTCAAACTCCCCTTCAAATGGAATGACTACTTCAGTCTTCTTAGCATCGTTTGCAAGATTCACGAGCGTTTTATGCTTCTTGGCAAGTTCAACGATTTTATCGTTGAAGTCCGTGAAGGGTAAGGCTACGACAACGAGATATGATTCTCTGATCAACTCATCAAGTTTTCTCTCATCTCTGACATCTCCTCTAATCAGTTCAACTTCGCCCGATTTTGCAAGTTCTTTTAGTTCATCACTAAATTCCAAGCTGAGAACTTTAACGTTCGCACCAGCGTTTAAGAACTTTTTAGCTCTGAAAGTCCCAACTCCACCTCCTCCAATAACCAAAACGTTCTTCCCCTCGAATTCAACGTATATCGGCACTCTCATATGTTCCTCTCAATCCACTTCTTAAGCTCAGACTTCGGATAGGCACCAACAACAGCACTCACAGCCTTTCCCTTCTTGAAGAATATGAGTGTTGGGATTGCAGAGATACCGTACTGCAAAGCTATAGCTCTTGCTTCATCAACGTTCAACTTACCAAATGCAACCTTTCCCGCATACTCCTTTGCAAGCTCATCTATTATCGGTGACATTAGTCTACAAGGCCCACACCATTCTGCCCAGAAATCAACTACAACGTTCTCATTCTTCTCTATAAACTCATTGAAGTTTGTTGAATCGAGCTTTACAACTTTACCCACCTTTTCACCTCCAATCTTTTTCATCAGCTCTCTCAACTTTTTCTTCCTAATCTCCTCGATGTCCATCACTTTTACCCCTATCTTAAGCAATTTTATGTTTTTTGGTAAATTACTAAAAAAGAAAAGTCGGCAGACTTAGTCTGTGTTATGATACTTGGAATAGATGAGGCTGGAAAGGGGCCTGTGATTGGTCCTCTTGTAGTATGTGGTGTTCTTTGTGATGAAGAGACTGTTGAATATTTGAAGTCCTTAGGTGTTAAGGATTCAAAGAAGCTTGACAAAGAAGAGAGGAAGAAGCTTTACAGTTTGATAACTCCTATATGTAAATTTAAGGTTTTGAAGATCTCAGCTGAGGAGTTAAATGAACTTATGGATAGATTTACAATAAACGAAATACTTAAAAGAGCTTACGTCGAAATCATCCGCCACTTTAAACCTAAGATTGCCTACATAGACTGCCCCGACATCAACGTTGAAAGGTTCAAGCATGAGATTGAGGAAAGAACAGGTATTGAGATTGTTGCAAGTCATAAAGCCGATGAAATCTATCCTATAGTGTCAATTGCATCTATAGTTGCTAAGGTTGAGAGGGATAGGGAAATAGATAGGCTTAAGGAGGCGTATGGAGATTTTGGAAGTGGATACGCTTCAGATCCAAAAACGATAAACTTTCTAAGGAACTATTTGAGAGAAAATGGGAAGTTTCCACCTATAGTGAGGAAGAAGTGGAAGACTCTAAGAAAGATTACGACGCACACACTTTCAGACTTCTTTGAGTTCTAAGCAAAGGTTTATATTTCGTATATCCCCTAAATCTTTAAGGACCCGTAGCCTAGCTTGGATAGGGCGTGGGCCTCCTAAGCCCAAGGTCGCGGGTTCAAATCCCGCCGGGTCCGCTTTTATGTTAATTAACAACTTTCTAAGCCTTTCTTCTAAAAATACAGAAACAGTAATTCCTAATGCTTTTTATTAACTTTGGATAATCGATGATTGGTTATACTCGGTTAGGATAACCTCATTTTCTCGTAAATCTCAGAACCAATCTTCACCCTTTTAATTGCAATATTTGTGTCTATCATGCTCATTCTCTCCTTTTCTCTCATATCTCTAAGCATTTTTAGTCATTCATCTAACTCAAATTCTACACCTCTACTCTTAGAGTATTTGAGTGCAAAATAAATCCTGCATAGGTTGATTATCGACCTTATTACTCTTCGTATTTTCCTCTAATACCTCAATTAACATCTGCTTCAAATCTTCAACGATCTTTGAATTTACTCAATCTGGAACTTCAATCACAATTTGTTTCGGCATAACATCACTCTCCCTTCAAATTTAATAAACTCATTTATTGATCATAACCCTCCTAAAAACCCAATAGGATTTGGAGTATAGGAATTTGTTGTGGATGATTTTGAGCTCCTCCACATTGTATCTCTGCTTATCTTAGTCATCTGCAAAGTTCTAATAAGCACAGCTACGTTAGCCACAGTCAACCTTAAGTATTGTTTAAGTATTATTTATGGGGACTTTAACGATAGTTCTGAGTGACGATGTGGAGGAAGAGCTTAGGAAAGTTGTTAGGGAGATGTATGGGGCTGAAGAGGGGAATCTATCGAAATTCATAGAAGATGCGATTAGAAACTATATTCATTCGCTCAGGAAGGGGGAGGTTGTTTATAGAGATTATAAAGGTGATAAACTCGTTGCTGAAGCTAGATCACTCGAAGAACTTGTCAAATTATTAAGAGAGAAGGATATAGATGTGAGAGGATTGAGAATAATCCGTTCAGACCTGAATAAAGTGGCAAGAGCGGGCTACAGGTTGAGAGCATGATCTTACCACTGATAGGAGTACCCTTTTTGGAAATCTCAATAGAAAACCCGTTTAACGGTAGGATTTACCCAAAAGAATGATAAGGTTCTGGCTATAGTAAATACGGGTTATGAGGGTTTCTTAATGCTACCAGAAGACGTATTCAAACTTCTACGTTTTGACGAGCTCAATCTAGAGGAAAGGAGGCTCTTACTCCCTGACAGGAATTTTATAATCTCACGTGAAACTTACGGTATCGTTAGAATAGGAGATTTTAAATGCGAAGGCTTCATCAAAACGAGTAAAGTCGATGAGTTATTTTCGGGTGATGTCACAGTAATGTTTATATTCAATTAATTTATAATTTAGGATAAGTTAGTAATGATATGACCACATTGCAAGTTGATGGAAAGTGTAAGGATAGGACATTATTACACGAAATCTGGGGAGAGGAGGCAAAGGTATAGATGCAAAGTTTGCGGAAGAACTTTTGTTCTGAATCTGATAAAGCCGAGGAACTATCCTGAAGAATTTAAGGAGATATTTCCCTATATTTATAAACCTCTCTTGATGAATATTACGTGTTTTACGTCATAACCCCTCTTTTTTAGTTCGGTATACACGGATTTTGGAACGTTCTCGTCAATTAGGATCATATTTTGATTACCCTCACTTTTTCTAATATTTGAGAGGCAAACCTGATAGCATCTTTTATCTGCTCCTCTGTGAGATCGTACTCTTCCTTAATGTTTTCTATTGTCCAGCCGTTTGCAAGTAGCTCTAGAATAATCTTTACTGGTATTCTTGTTCCTTTTATAACAGGCTTTCCACCGCAAATTTCTGGATTTATTTCTATCCATTTAAATTCTTCCATACCTCCCATTCCAAGAGAATACATGTAAATGTGCCGAATTACAAGAAATTAGGAATTATAATATTTTTTACAATAAATAATTTTACACAGAAAGTGGCAAAATCATACTCATCAAACAACACTAAATTAAGTGGGAGATTTCCTTCCTCGCAGATCTTGATATATTTTTGGCTTTTATTTAGTATATTCGTCTCCCTCTACTTACTTGACTTTCATAATCTTCCAGAAGACCTGATAGCTTGTGGGGGCATGAGGATACTTCTTGTACAGTTTTTTTGAATATTGCCTCGTAATCTTTTAATATTGAAGCTATTTGATGTTTTTTAAATCGTTTATCGTACCAGTACTTGGATACGATAGTTATGAATTGAGTTTTTGCCCTTTCTAAGTCTTCTTTAGTTAACTCGCTGACATCTTTATTGAAAAGGATAGATGCGAAGTAGTGCAAGATGGAGGGTCTGTGGTACAGTCGTCCTTCGTTCTTAACTCTCATTATACCGTATTTTAGTTCTTATTGAGATTTGAGCTCTTTCATAGCTGGCGAACCACGATTTGATAAAGTCCCAGAGCTCTTTTAAGAAGGGATCTTCGATCTGGGGTTATCTGACGAAGTCTATGAATACGTCTTTTGACACTTCTTTGAGGAGGTTTAATGCTTCCAGCGGATTTTTGGCACGGTAAAACCTCGTAAGATCGTACATAACTACTGCTCTAATGTTATTCTTCTTGCAAAAATTTAGCATTTCTCTAAAAACTGGTCTCTCCAGATGGGACACACTACCACTAATATTTTCTTCAAAATATTTTACTATAATATTATGTCCTCTGTCCTTGGTATATTGCTCTAGAAACTGTAGTTGACCTTATGGGTTTTGTTCATTGGTGCTAACCCTGATTTAGGCTACTGCATCCATCAATTAAGAAAGGGTTTAAAGCTTATAAAAACGTCTTCATTAACATATGTTGGTAACTGTAATTTAATGATTTAGTGTCTCTATTCAAAAAGTTGGAGTGAATATGATATTCGTTTCTATTCGTTTCCTTGTTTTTAATCTATTTCCCGCCTCGAACTGTCTATCCCTTAAGCCACCTTGAGGAGAGAACGGCAATTCCAATACCGTAAACTTTTATACTCTAAAAGTTTCACATGAAACTTAATGGACATAGGAAAGACTCTCTTCATGATTCTCCAGAATATGAAGAAGTTCGTAATGAGAAATCTATCTGGAGAACTGACTTTTCTTGAGTTTAAATGTCTTAAAATTGCTTACAGGAGTCCGATAGCTCAAAAAGAGATAATCGAAGAGACAGGATTGAGCAAGGGGACGGTTTCAAAAGCTTTGAGAAGTCTGGAGAAGAAGGGATTGATAACGAGAAGAAGAGTGGGAAGAGAGTACTGGGTAGGGTTAACAGACAAAGGTATAGCTGTGATGAGAAAATTTGAAAAAATTGCTTCGGAAATTAACGAGATCCTCCTCAGGGACTTCAGTGAGGAAGAAAAGCAGAATCTGAAAAATTTGCTGGAGAGAATGCTGAAGAACATTGAGCAGGTGGAGAAATGAGGGAAGTCGAACTTCTAACTGGAGATCCGAAAAAAGCCCTAATAAAGCTGTCAGTCCCGATAATGATCAGCAACCTCGTTTTCACACTCTACAACTTAGCAGACGGAGTTTGGGTTGCCGGATTGGGGGCTGATGCTCTGTCTGCTATAGGTATCTTCTTCCCCCTCTTCATGGTTTTCATAGCTCTATCAATGGGTATAGGCATAGGGGCGAGCTCAGCCATATCGAGGAGGATAGGGGCTAGAGACAAAGAGAGTGCTGATAACACAGCCGTTCATGCCATACTGCTCGGCTTTGCCGTGGCAGTGATGCTGACTCTATCCATTTTTCACCTCGAATACTTGTTAAAGCTGATAGGGGCTGAGGGTAATGTCCTAAGCTTAGCCTTGAAATATTCAAGGATAATCATCGCAGGAAGCGTTTTCCTCGTATTTAACAACATAGCTACAGGCATAATGAACGGGGAGGGAAATACAAGGAGGACGATGTACGCAAATGTAATCGGGACTGCTACGAACATAGTTTTAGATCCTGTTTTCATCTACACTCTTGGCTTTGGCATTGCGGGAGCAGCTTACGCAACTGTACTGTCAATGGCAATATCTTCGGCTATCCTTGTCTACTGGTTCCTCGGCGGCAGAACTTTCATTGATGTCGGGCTTAGCAAGTTCAGGGCTGATAGAAGAATCTTGTTTGACATTCTGAGAGTTGGTCTACCCTCATCTTTATCCATGCTTTCCATGTCAATCGCAATGGTCTTCCTGAACATGATAATCGTCAGAGCTGGAGGGAGCGATGGCGTTGCTGTTTTTACAAGTGCATGGAGACTAATAAGCTTAGGCTTCATCCCCCTCTCTGGAATGGCAGGAGCGGTAACTGCTGTGGTGGGAGCATCATTTGGAGCGAGAAATCCTGAGAAGCTGAGAACAGCCTACTTTCACGCTGTAAAGCTGACTGCCCTTGTTGAATCATTCATCGTTCTGATGATAATCGCCTTGGCTCCCAAAACAGCTTTTCTGTTCACGTACTCAGAGTCTTCAGCCAGAATATATCAGGATCTCGTGAATGTAATGAGGATTCTACCAGTCTTTCTTCTCTTCACACCCCTCGGCATGATGACGGTTGCGATGTTTCAGGGTATCGGCAGAGGAGAGAACTCGTTGGCTGTGACAATTCTGAGAACCATAATCTTTCAGCTCAGTTTCGCCTACATTCTCGCCTTTCCACTCGGCTTTGGCTTCTACGGAGTGCTTGTGGGAGTAACTCTCGGAAACATTGTAGCATCCCTCGTTGCCTTTATCTGGGGAACTCTCACTGTTAGAAAGCTCGAAAAGGAGCTGGCGGTGGAGGTGAGAGTTTGAGAAGGGCTGTGCTGATAACAGTAACCCTCGCATCCTTCCTTACTCCCTTCACCCTCTTTTCGGTGAACATAGCACTTCCAACTATTGGCAATGAGTTTAAAGTGGATGCAATAACTCTGAACTGGATCGCCACTGCATTTCTTCTTTTTTCTGCCATGTTGATATTTTACTCCAACTGTTGAGGAAATACTTAAGTAAACGAAAATTGAATTTGTAAACATGGATGTAATTTCTGTTAGACCTACTTCAGACTTAGAGAGGAAGATTAAAAAAACTCATGGAGTTTGAAAAGGTCGATAAATCGTCGATAGTTAGGAGAGCTTTAGAGAAAGGGCTTAATGAGGAACTCAAAAGATTGGCTTTAAACCTGTACATCGAGAAGAGAGTCTCGCTAGCGAAAGCTGCTGAGATTGCCGAAATATCGATAAGAGACATGATTGAACTAGTCAAAGAAAGGGGAATATCACTTAACATAACCGCTGAAGACTTAAGAAAAGATTTTGAGGAGACAATAAAGTTATCTGGGTATTCAACTCGATGCCATTAATTTATTTGAGTAAGGTAAGCTTAAGCTAGATATTCAAAGGACTCGAAGGAGAGAGGCCAATTCCAGGAACGGTATATTTCGAAGTTGTCATTAAGGGTAGGAAGAGAGGGAAGATCGACGCTTTTATAGTTGATGAGCTAATAGATAAGGGTGTTTTTAAGGTAGCTAAAGTTAAATCAGTGGATTGGTTAAAAGAGGTTAAAGAACTACATAGGATAGAGGTTTTTATCATTGGCAAAAGAAAAAATGGAGTTGTAATAACCGATGACGGTATAGCGAGAGAAGTCGGAGAAATATTGGGTGTAAAGGTTCACGGAACACTCTATTTGATTTTTCTCATGCTGAAAAGGGGTAAAATGAATAAGAAAAGAGCTGTAAATAAAGTTAATGAGATGATCAAAAGAGTTTAAGCTAAGTGCCAATATGTATTCCAAATTCCTAAAGCTGATAGACAGTATTAATTAAATCCAAGCCCCCTTAATACCTTGCTAACCTCTTTAAAACCCTAAACCCTAAATCTTGACACATTTTTAACTCTTTATATTCCGAAATTTAAATCCTATAGAACTGATCAACAGAGCATCTCAAAATTTCTAATAGAACTCTTGGGGGTGATAAGATATCACAAAAAGTGTAGCATTTGTAAATGGAAAGATTTACAAGTCATTTAAACCGAAAGAAGTAATTTCAGCCATAGTTGTAGTTAATGGAAGGATAGTTTACGCTGGAAGTGATGAGAGAGCATTAAAGATTGCAGAGACTCTTGATGCGGAGGTTATAGATTTAAAAGGTAGGGTGGTATTGCCAGGCTTTATTGATTCGCATGTACACCTCGACGAGCTTGGAATCTACTTGAACTCACTCGATTTGAGAGGTGTTAGAAATATAGACGAACTTAAGAGAAGGCTTAAGAAACACGCAGAAAAGACTGAGTCTGGGTGGATCGTTGGATACGGATGGGATCAAGAGTTATTAAAACGATATCCAACGAGATGGGATCTGGACGAAGTTGTCGATGATAGACCCGTTTTGCTTTCAAGGTTCTGTCTTCACGCCGGAGTTTTGAATACTAAGGCTATGGAGATTTGTAATCTTTTAGATTCAGAGTCTCCTTACGTTATTAGAAACGAAAGAGGAGCTACTGGTGTTGTTGTAGAGGATGCTTATACAACTGCAGTAAATAAGTTTAGGGAGAGTCTGAAGCCTGAAGATTACGAGAAGTTTATAGAATTAGCCGTAAGACATGTTTTATCACACGGTATTACGGCTGTAGGCTTTGTAAGCTGTAGCGGTAAGTCGTTTAAGGCTTTAGAGAGGTTAAGGGCTAAAAGAAAGCTAAAATTGAGAGTGTTTGTTTACTTTAAAGATCCTGAAATCACCAAGTTTGGAGTTAGCAGGGGATTTGGAGATGAATTTCTGAAAATTAATGGTGTTAAAATCATAGCAGATGGGTCTTTAGGTGCGAGGACTGCATGGCTTTCAGAACGATACGAAGATGGAGATACGTGCGGTTTTCCGATTATAAGCAAAGACGAACTTGAAAAAATAGCTAGAAATGTTCACGAAGCAAACTTACAGTTGGCAATTCATGGAATTGGAGATAGAACAATAGATATGACCCTCGACGTGTATCAAAAGCTCAATGCTAGGATTGCTAGGCATAGGATCGAACACGCTTCGGTATTGAGGGACGATCAGGTTGAAAGGATTGCTGAGCTTGGCATCGTTGTATCGGTACAACCACACTTTATCGTGAGCGACTGGTGGGTCATAAGGAGGGTCGGTAAGAGTAGAGCTAAATGGGTCTATCGCCTCAAAAGCTTGATTGAAAAAGGAATAGTAGTAGGATTTGGAACAGATGCACCTGTAGAGCCAGTTAATCCTTGGAAAACTGTCTATTCAGCCGTGACTCGTGGTAGACACGAAAAGTTGGATCTTTATGAATTAACTAAAAACGAGAGTCTTACGGTTGAGGAAGCTCTTCACTACTACACCTACGGCTCAGCCTACCTGCTGTTCGAAGAACAAAACCTCGGAACGCTTGAAGTAGGCAAATTTGCCGATTTCGTCGTAGTTGACAGAGACCCGTTCGAAGTTGACGAACGAGATTTAATAAATATAAGGGTACTGGAAACATACGTTGGAGGCAATAGAGTCTACCCGTAGCTTTTCCGTAATGTCATAGGAGAACAGGTGAAAATTTAGGAAGAATAGTGAAACTGGAAAGGATACAAAAAATCTTAGTAATTTATGTATAATAATTTATATAATATTATCTTTTTCACTGAGAATTGTGATTAAAGGATTGCTGAATTGGTGATGATAATAGCCGTGTGGTGCAATGATATCTCCCAGTCTTAACCTTCAACCTTTTTGTCTTAATCTTCTTGTTGCAAACTCATCAAGATATCAGATTCCGGCAACTTTTTTCACAATTTAATGCCTTAAATCAAACTGGATTGCTACTAATTCCTCTAAATTTTTTCTGAGCATTCTAATACTAGAATTCTATATAATTAAATAATATGCTCAACAAGGGTAAACTTACGCTAAGGAAAGCGATGAAGGCAGGATTTTCAGTATATTATCTGCTTTATCAGCTGGTAAGAACAAGACTCTAGCGTTGACGGCGCACAAACGGTCGTATTCTGTATCTCCGATTAGCACACCTTGTGGGAGCCGAGTTTTTTGAGTGCGAGGAGTACTGGCTCTGGGTTAGGCTTACCACGCTTTACGTCGTCTTCTGTGATTACAACATTGAAGTACGATCTCCACTTGAAATTATCAAGGATAATCTCTACAAACTGTCTATTTGACGACGTAATCAGCGCTGTTGGATACATTCTGGAAACGATTGGTAGTAGTCGTGAAGGAGGGAGTGGCTTTATTAGATCAACTCGTGAGAGGAAAATCTCTCTACGAATATTCTTTAGCCTCTCAATCTCGCCTTCCGGCATATTCGGAAAGATTTCCTTGATTATCTCCACGAAACGTTTTCCTAGCCTTTGTCTAAACGCTTTTGCGTGTTCTTCGCTGACATTGTATCCTATCTTTCTCAGGGCTTCAGTAAATGCGTATACATGCAAGTCTGCAGTATCTATAAGCGTTCCGTCTAGATCCCATAAAACTGCAAAGTTCACTCTCATCCAACTAACTTAATCCTATCGTTAGATAGAAAGTGAATGCGATAGAGTTATGACTTTGGACATTAACGCTGGTCATACGGACTTTGCAGTTATTGATAGGAAGAGTAAAAAGATCGTAGCGGTTGGAAAGTTTAACCATTACGAAACACAACACACAAAAAGAGGAAAAAGAGAATACTTGCTTCACAAGTTGGTTGATAGAATGGTGTTATTGCCAGACATTTTAACGCGGACGTGGTCGTCGGTAAGCTTGGGACTCAAGTCAACTGTTCATGGAGGGCGAATAGAGTAATTCACAACATGCCCTAATTCAAATTCAGGCAGGTACTGCCGTATAAGCTTCCTCTAAAGTATGGTGTTAGGGTTAAGGAGTTTTCCGAAGCTTATAGAAATGTTGCTTGCGAAAGAGGGGGGTTGGCGGTAGTTTCAAATATTAGAATTTCTACAAGAAGATGGAAATTTTCCGATGACTTGGCAAGGGGAAAGAGACGAGTTGTGCTTAGCCCATTGGATAACGAGTCCGATGGGATTGGATTTCGGTGTGCAAGCCCTTAACTCCCGTATGAAGTCCTGCCGTGAAGGCAGGTGGAACGGGATCCGCACTTCAGTGCGG
>Ga0190313_1000515_pt1 | contig 22927 bp, 25 predicted proteins | sample 4870071011_MG_FD_169989 | JGI IMG/M metagenome (GOLD analysis project Ga0190313, IMG submission 169989) | Hydrothermal vent sediment bacterial communities from Southern Trench, Guaymas Basin, Mexico - 4870-07-10-11_MG | ecosystem: Environmental > Aquatic > Marine > Hydrothermal vents > Sediment ...
AGTTTTACAAACCTGAATACTATCGTGTTGACAGCATGTCTAAACCTTCTCTGTCTTTTTCGATAGTATTTCCTTATTCTCTTCGTTGCATCCACTCCGTTAACCTTCTTAGCAATTGATTGGTAGTATGCAATCCTCTTAGTCCAATACCACCAGTCTGCAAGGAGAGGCTTGCCTGAAAAGGCTATTGGCTGCTCTTCCCCCTCTATCCACGCTGTTATGATGTTTATTACTCCTAAGTCCACGAAAGCTCTCTTCTCAGGGGAGGTGGCACGCCTTGGCCGATCAACCTCAACGCTCTGATATGCGTACCACCTCCCCATTAAATCATCGTAGAATATCTCTAGCCTTCCCTGCTTTCCCTGCCACTTGGCCTCTCCTGTTATTCTAACCCTTAAACCCTTAGGCATGATCAAATATTTCTTCCAGTTTTCTTCTGTAATCTTATAACAGTCGTTTCTAATGACCGTCATTAGTTTTCGCTTATTCAGCAATCTATCCCTCCAATATCGTGGTGGAGAAACCTTTCTGATATGTGGAGGGGGCATTCCTCGTCTTTTCAGCCTTAAAAGGGCAAGGAAACTCCTCCATGCTTCGTTATTCTTCCTTATAACCTGCTGTGCCGTGGTAGATCCAAGAATTCGCTTGAACTCGTCATAGAGTTCCCTTACTCCCTCCTTCCAGTCAAATCTCCACTCGAAGAACGCCTGCCTCCTGATATGGTTCAGCTTGTTCCATAATACTGCCGACATCTCACAGAGGCTAAAAAGAACCTTTTCTTGCTCTTCCGTAGGCCTAAGACGGAATTCATTCGTCCTTTTCATCAGTACGCCCCTCAAAGTAGATGCCAATGAGGAAATATTTAAATGTTTTCAACCATGCTGATCCATCCCCGCATTGAAATGCAAGACTTTCTCGGCGATGGATTTGTAATCACAGAGGCATACCCTACGCAGATGTCCCTTTCTCCGGATATCTGGGCTGAGTTCGCATACTTCAGCAGAATAGCATTTTTAGCGTTCTTTTTCTTGCTATATTCTAAAACGGTCACAATAGCCCCTATTCCACAGACTGTCATAGAGTTCCTCATGGCTACACTGATAAGACCCTCAGAATCAAGCTCAAGTATTCTACTAAGTGCCATGTTGTCTAGGTATTCTCCAAACTCATCAGATCTCTTCTCCTTATGATAGAACCCATAAAATCTTCCCACGTGATTTAAGTCACTACTTCCTATAACTACTATTTTCCTTGAAAGGCTTTCAGAGGCCTCTAATATTCCATTAGCTAGATCTCTAAGAAGCTTTATGTCTCCATGAACGCTGAGAACTATGGGAACTATTTTTGGCTGCTCTAGATTTAGTATCTCATGAATATATTGAATGAACGGCACTTGAACCTCTACTGAATGTTCTGAAAAGTGTGCGTGTCTATCAAAATCTGCAACCCCAGAATACTTTATTATCTCATTTGCAAGCTCTCTATCTAGATGTACTGTACCAAATGGCATCTGCCAATCGTCTGGGGATATTGCTACGGGAAGACCATACCCCGTGTGATTTGTTCCTACTATTACGTATGTCTCTGCACCCCCAGACTCTGCAATAGCCTTATACGCATGTGCTGCTACTGGTCCTGAGTATGAATACCCCGCATGGGGTACTATGGCTCCTACTACAGTCTTGCCTTTTTCTCGTGGAAGTCCTCCTGGACCAAAAGTAGAATCAAGAAAACATTGCTCTATAACCTGTCTTAGCTCATCAGGTCTTCCAGGATAAAATGCTCCAGAAACTGCTGGCATTCTCATCTTGAAGCACCATAAACATGTTTAGTCCAATAAAAACTATATAATTATTTGGGGACATGATAGTTAAAATAAAATTCGTATATGGACAAGATTATCAATAAAGAAAGAATATAGGAAGGGAAAGGAGCTATATTTTTACCATGAAGTCCTCTGGGGAGTATTGGAATTCCTCATCTGAGGATATAGTTCCCCTTGCCTTAAGTATTTCTCTAGCTAATAGCCAGTAGAGGAATCCAAGTGCTGGCCTTCCCCTATTGTTCGCTGGTATTATTAAATCTACAAAATTCGTGTTATTGTGCGTGTCACAGAACGCCACTATTGGTACTCCAATCTCTACAGATTCTTTCACTGCTTGCCTATCGTAGTGTGTATCGTTTATAACGACGATCTCTGGCTCAAAGTACGAGGGAGAATTTGGATTGGTGAACGTTCCAGGGAAGAACCTTCCTGTAAACGCCCTTCCACCAGTAACCTCTGCTATCATCTCTATGGGCTTAGACGCATAGTATCTCGCTCCTATGTAAGCCACCGTATCTGGCTCATATCTTGCTATCATCCTTGCTGCCAACCTAATTCTTTCATCGATTTTTCTCATGTCTATTATTGCCAGGCCATCCCTTCTTATTCTATATATGAACTTCCTCATCTCGTAGCTACGGTTCCTCCTAGTCCCTATTATTGCTCCATACCTTCTGTACTCCTTATCGCTCACCAAAAGCGTCTCAGGCATGTTTACCACCCTATGAGCTCCTCCTCAATCCTTATAAGCTCGTTAAGCTTGGCAATCCTCTCTCCACCTACAGCACCAGTTTTTATTAGTGGCGCCTCAAGCCCTACTGCTAAGTGTGCTATAGTATCGTCCGTAGTCTCTCCGCTCCTATGAGAAATTGCGTATATGTATCCATGCTTTCTTGCGAGCTTAACAGTCCTTATGGTGTCTGTAAGGGTTCCTATTTGGTTAGGCTTTATGAGTATTCCATTAGCAGCTCCGATCTTTATACCCCTCTTGAGCCTTTCGTAATTAGTCGTAAATAAGTCATCTCCTATTACATAGCACTTCTTTCCTATGTCCCTTGTGAGTTCTGCATATCCTTCAAAATCATTCTGCTCAAGGGGATCCTCAACTGAGTAAAGCTCATACTTATCAACAAGCTCACCGACGTATGCTATTTGGCCATCTCGATCAAGCTTCTTGTCTTTATAGATGTAGTAACCATCCTTATAAAGTTCTGATGCTGCAAAGTCTAAAGAAAGCCTTATTGGAAAGCCTACATCGTCTGATATCTCATCAATTGCTTGCTTAACTATATCCAAAGCCTCTTCGTTTGATACCTTTGCTACCCAAGCTCCTTCATCGCCTTTTCCTATAGACTCTCCAGGCAATTTCTTTCTTAAGAGCTCTCCAACCTTTTTATGAACTTTAGCGTTTGCAAAAATTGAATCCGTCATTGTTGGTCCTAGTGACACTGCCAGATATTCCTGGATGTCTGTCCCTCCTATCGCATGCTTTCCTCCACCTAAAACGTTTCCCATAGGTCTTGGAACTCCCTCAACGAACTTTCCACCAATGTACATGTATAAAGGTATTCCTAAGGTGTTCGCAGCAGCCCTAGCAACTGCTAGGGATACTGCTACTGCGACATTTCCTCCAAGATTTGAGAAGTTCTCAGTTCCATCTTTTTCATGAAGTATTGCATCGACAATATCCTGATCAAATATGGATACGCCTATGAGCTCCTCAAGAACGTTTTCCATGAAGAACTTTATTCCTAACGCTGGGTCGCCATTTGGAAACGCTATTACCTCATGCTCTCCCCTACTAGCACCACTCGGTGCAGCAGCTCTCCCCACAATTCCCTCATCAGTCCATACCTCAGCCTCTACAGTTATATTACCACGACTGTCAAGTATCTCCCTAAAAATTATATCAGATATGTACAACATACTCACCCCTTATCACTCCCACCTCTCAGGCAACCTACGCCTAACAGTTATAGGGATTATTCCCAACTCAAACTCCTTCATAGCAACCTTTACTGGATCCATCTTCTCAACAAAGCTTGTAATCTCAATTAGGGGAGGGGCTCCCGCTGAAAGTTGTAATGCACGTGCTCCTATGATTCTGGCCTTTTCATACCGTGTATACTCGAATTTTTTCATTGTAAGCCCTCCTTGCATGAACAATAATTTATAAGGAAGGTCTCATTGAGGATGATGTGAAGTAGGCGACTATGGAATAGACGATGTTATGTAAATGTGCGCTTAACCATAACATAGTTTTATTAAAAATAGGTTTTGGTGGGGCCGCCGAGATTTGAACTCGGGTCGCCGGCGCCCCAGGCCGGAAGGATGCCAAGCTACCCCACGGCCCCATAATTTCTGCCTCATTTCTAGTGATTTTATTATTTATTGTCCTTAAAATATCTTTGTACTAACCTTTTTAACCTCGCGGGCCTATTGACTATGGGACCGAAGGGAACTACGTCCATGTAAAGATCTACGTGTGACATTATCGTCCTCCTGCAACAATACCTATCTATTCCCAGCTCCTCAAATGCCTCCTTTGGGGTTTTTCCAGATCTTATTAGCTCTAAAAACTTTGGATAGAGAGGGGCAAGAACTTTCCCACAAGAAAAACAACGTACGGGTATAAGCATTCTTTTCACCTGTAGGATGTCTGTCTCTTCTTCCTAGCACCCCTTCCAAGGGGCTTTTTAGGCTCCTTTCTCCTCACATCAGGTATCAGAAGTGATCTATCGTACTCAAGGAACTTTCTCTTTAAGTCCTCGTCTTTAAAGAATTCAACAAGACCCTTAGCTATAGCTGTTCTTGCAGCTTCTGCTTGTCCCATGAAGCCTCCTCCACGAACTCTGACCTCAATATCTACTTTAAGCGCCTTTTCTCCAGCAAGAACTAAGGGCTCCATTATTGTTAGCCTAGCTATCTCTGGTTCCACAAGAGGCAGTGGTTTTCTATTAATCCAGACCCTTCCAATGCCAGGCCTTATGTATGCCCTTGCTATAGCAGTCTTTCTCTTTCCAGTTGCAACTATAACTTTTGTTCCATTATTACCTGATGATGTGTTTTCAACAACTGATGAGCTCATAATTCATCACCCTAAAATCTTGCTCCCAACCACCTTGAGAGTTCCTCAACAGTAATATAATACCTAACTTCCCTCTTTGCCTCTGGTATTTCCTCAAACTTTCTTCCCTCAAGCTCTTTAGGAACTCCTATGTACACTCTCAAGTTCTTCAGTGCTCTCTTTCCCTTCTCCTGCTTATATGGAAGCATTCCGCGTATTGTTCTCTTTACGATTAGGTGGGGCATTCTCGGGAAGAAGGGTCCCCTGTGGGATCCTATGTCCCTTTTTTGCTTGTACTTCTCAAACACCATTTCTCTTTTCCCTGAAATTATAGCCTTCTCTGCGTTTACTATTACTATCTTCTCTCCATTCAGCAGTCTTTTTGCCACAATGCTTGCAAGTCTTCCAAGAATATGCCCTGTCGCGTCAATGACAGTGACATTATCAAGATCCCGAAGGAATTTGTCCACCATTTCAGAGCACCTCACTACCCAAATATTCTCACGTTACTTCCCTTAGGGTTCTCATTCATTAGCTCCTCAATGGTCATGCATCTTCCGCCAGCTTTCTCTATCTTTTCTCTGGCCTTTTTGCTAAAGCTCAGTGCTGCTACAGTGAGTGGTCTTGTAACGTATCCTCCTCCAAGAGCTTTCCCTAGGACAATTGCTGTCTCTCCATCTTTGAGTATCTTATCTATCTTTCCAACGTTAACGCCCTTTCTTACAGATCTTGGTCTAAGCAATTCCTCCGCAACAGCTTTCCATATTGGTGCCTTAGTCTCTGAGTACTTTCTTCTGAGCTTCTCAATTAGCTCAAGTACATATGGATTTTCCCTTTTCATCTTCTTTGTGCTCATGATCCATGCCCTCCAAGTCTCCCTGGAGCCATTAATCTTAGGATATGAGACTAAAGCGTGTACTTTAATAAATATGAGTAGTTCAATTAGTTGTTGAAGGTCGAGTTTAAGAATAGCCTTTTAATTTTAAAACTTTGCTTAACCCATAAAGGGCATAGTGCTATTAGGAAAACGCCTTTCAAAAACTTACAAGCATCCTTGTGACATAAGACAGTAATGCTCCTGTACTATAAGGCCACTACAAAATAAAGTAAATCTTATAGATTACACATCGTTAATTTACCCACGGTTATGTTAGGAGGTTATTAATATGACCAACAGTAATTCGAAGGAATATGTGCTCATAGGGGTCGCATGGCCTTACGCGAATGGGCCACTACACTTAGGGCATATAGCAGGGGCTATACTCCCAGCAGACATCTTTGCAAGATATAACAGGATGAAGGGAAGAAAAGTCCTCATGGTATCTGGGACAGACGAGCATGGGACGCCCATAACAATAGAGGCGTCTAAAAAGGGTGTTAGTCCAAGAGAGCTCGTTGATAAGTACTACAATATCATAAAGGAGGAGCTTAAAGCCCTCAATATCTCCTTTGACCTCTTCACAAGAACTTCAACAGAAAATCATAAGGAGTTCGTTAAGTCATTCATAAAGAGACTCTGGGAGCGAGGATACATATATGAGAAAGAGATGAAAGTTCCTCACTGTAAATCTTGTGGAAATTACCTTCCAGACAGATACATAGAAGGCACATGTCCATACTGTGGCTATGAACACGCAAGAGGAGATCAGTGTGACAACTGTGGAACTCTTCTAGAGCCAAGACTTCTCAAGAATCCAAGGTGTAGAATCTGTGGATCAAAGGACATAGAGTTTATAAACAGAAAACATCTCTTTTTTGCCCTCTCAAAGCTTCAAAAGAATCTTGGGGAATGGTTAAAAGACAAGAGCTGGTGGAAGCCTAACGTTATAAACTACACAATAAACTGGATAAGATCAGGACTAAGGGATAGAGCAATAACGAGAGACATCACTTGGGGTGTAGAAGTTCCATTTGAGGGATATGAGGACAAAAGAGTTTATGTGTGGTTTGAAGCACTTTTAGGGTATATATCTGCTGCCATAGAGTACTCAAAAATGCTAGGAGATGAAAAGTACTGGGAGAAATTCTGGAAAAATCCAAATGCAAGGGTTTATTTATTTTTAGGAAAGGATAACATCCCATTCCACACAATACTGTTCCCAGCAATGCTTATGGCTCATGGAGAATTAAATCTGCCCTATGACGTCCCTGCAAACGAATACCTTTTAATAAGTGGTGAAAAGCTCGACAAGAGTAGAGGGATAGTGTTTTGGGTCTCTGATGCCCTTAAAATCTTTGATCCCGATGCAATAAGGTATTATCTCTCTGTAAACATGCCAGAGACGAGAGACACTAGCTTAGACGTAAGTGATATGATAGTAAAGAACAATAAGGAGCTCGTAGCAAATATAGGAAACTTTATACATCGTGTTTTACACTTCGCATATCATAACTTTGGAAGTGTTCCAGAGCCAGGAGAATTTGATAATGAAGATACAGAGGTGCTAAACGCAGCAAGAGAATGCTTCACAAGCGCCGGAGAGAGCCTTGAGAGGTGTCGCTTTAGGGAGGCCATAAAGAGAATTTCAGAGATAGCACATCTCGGAAATAAATATCTTGACACAAAGGCTCCCTGGAAGACCATAAAGAACAACTTAAAAAGAACAAAGACAACAATCTACGTTGCATTAAACCTTGTTAAAATGCTCCTCATAGGCCTGCACCCATTCCTGCCGGAATCTACTGAGAAGGGATGGAGATATCTTGGCTATAAGAGAAGTCTAGACGAGATCTCCTGGGAAGAGGCACTAAGTGAAATTCAGGTAGGTCAGAAGCTTCTAGAGCCAAAGCCCCTGTACAGAGTCATTGATGAAAGTGCTGTAATTCCAAAGGAGCCCTGGGAGGAAGGAGAAATACTGCCAGCATCAATTCTTGACATACGAGTTGGACTCGTCACTGATGTGAAGGATCATCCGAATGCTGATAAGCTGTACATGTTGAGAGTTGATCTAGGAGATGAAGAGAGGACACTAGTTGCAGGACTAAGACCATATTACAGTAAAGAAGAGCTTAAGGACAAAAAGATAGCTGTTTTAGCAAATTTAAAACCAGCAAAGCTCAGAGGGATCAAAAGTGAAGGAATGCTTCTAGCGGCTGATGATGGTAAAACTGTCTCAGTGCTTATTCCTGAGGGATCCCCAGGAGAAGTCGTGTATTTTGAGGGAATTAAAAGAGCACCAAAGTCAAGGATAAGCATAGAGGAGTTCATGGGCGTTGACCTATATGTCGATAGCCAGGGAATCATAAGGGCTAGAAGTTCAAAGGATGCACCACTTAGAACAAAAACTGGATATGTTAAGCTCTACAGAAACGTAAAACCAGGCGCAAAGGTGAGGTGACATTTTCTTGCAGAGATATCATGATGAAAGGCTAAAATATGCTGATTTAGATAACAAAAGGGCTGTCATAAGAATTCTTAGAGAATTATACAATAAAGGGCTGATTACTCCGAGATCTGGTAATGTGAGCTTTGTTTCAACGGACGTAGACATTCTAAAAAAGTATGGAAAGGTTATATGGATAACCCCTAAGGGAACGCCAAAGATACTTGTAAAAGAACAGGATCTTGTTCCTGTGACAGTAGATGGCATCGTGCTTTCTGATTCAGTACCGTCCACTGAGCTGCCAATGCACTTACTCTGTTACCAAAGAACAAATGCTAAGGCCCTTGTCCATGCCCATTCTCCATATTCTTTACTAGCTGCAGAGCTTGGTTTGCTTTCCGAGGACAACCTTAAGCACTACTATGAGACAAAGTACCTAATAGGCTCTTCTGTTGCGATAGTCGATAGATTTGAGCCAGGATCCGAAGAATTAGCAATGCACGTGTCTGAAGCTCTCATAAAATCAAATGTTGCAGTTCTCATTGGCCATGGGGTCGTAGCAAAAGGAGAAACACCATGGATAGCCCTTGACAGGGTTGAGGTTCTTGAGTCTCTTGCAAAGATACTTGTCATCAAGGAGCTCTTTAATGGCATTAGATCACATTAGGTGTGCTATTTACTATTCTTTTTATTCTTAATATCTAGAAGGGTATTATACGCTACAGAAAAACACCAGAAAAAGTCATCTATAGTATGAAGCAGACTTCCAGCACTGTCTGACACACACTCTACCATAAGACCTTCTTCTTTAACTTTAAGTTTTATGTAAACATAGTTTTCAGGATCAAGTGCCCTTTTTATGATTTCAGCAAAGTGCCTTCCTACTGGAAGCATGATTCTAAAGCTGTATGTCATTTTATCTCTGATCATCCTCTTTAACACCTCTGCTAGGTGAATTATTTTTGTTTAAGCTGTTCCTGTAGCCTCTTGTCAAGATCGTTTAGGAACTCCCCTAAGTCAACGTTCAAAGGAATTCTGGCTCCCGCAGCCACGCTATGACCACCTCCAAATCCTCCAAAAGATTCTGCAACGTCCTTTAGGGCTGCTGATAAATCTATGCCCTTACTCACTAGAGAACTATGGCATCTTCCAGATATCGAATACCCATCGTCCTCCTTGCTTACAACTATGAGAGCCTTGTCCTTTGGCACTATATACTGCATGCCAAACGTTGCAACTAGGGATTTTATGTTGGGATCCTCGCATAAATAATACCAAAAAGTACTATACTCAAAGTGACTTCTTTCCAGTGAAGAGAGGGATTCTATTAGAGACCTTTTCATGGACATAGCAACTACTGACACATTTGATATTGTCTCAGGATCCAACATAACAATTTTAGGAAGGTAACCTGTGTTTCTAGTTCTACCTATAGTATCAAGTATTTCAGTCAGGTCTTCAATATAGTACCTTATGTGCGTGTCTATCGTAAAGAAATAGTGAGGCCCCAGGACCTCATATAAGCCGTCAATGCCTACTTCTTGATTTGCAAGCTTTATTGCTATAGCAGATGAGAGCTTCTTCATTAGTGTAGTATCCTCAAACAGATCTTCAACAGGTGACTCTGGGAATACTCCTATGCCTTTAAGGAACTTTCTAGCGCTCTCAATGTTTCCAGTGATCCCACTTATATAAGGCGGCATGGTGTACGTAAGAGCCTCATCTAATGTGTTTCCTCTTAACAAGAGCCCTCTACGGAACTCAATGATGCCAGCATCTAAGGCCCTTCTAAGAATAAATGCATTAAGTCCAGATGGATTTACAAGTTGCTTATCTCCAAGCACTCCTGCAAGGGCAAATGGCACCATGGACATTAGGTTCTCATCATACGATGTTAAAAGGGTAAAGGTTAGAGAAGCTGCACAGGCCTCGAAGTCACCACTAAGGCCAAAAGCCCATGAATTCATAAGGTAAACATTTTCATAGACATCGTTAAGCACAGTTTTATGGTGGTCTACTATAATTCCATACTTCCTCATGTTTTTGAGGTGCCTATCAATAACCCTCTCATAACCCGCTCCCATATCTAAAATTATGAGAACATCAAAGTTTTCATCAAGAATTTCTGAAACAACATCTGAGGAAAGTGACTTAACGAATTTCATGTGAAACTCCTTCTCCATTTGAACTAAGAGTTTGAACATTTGAGATGCAGCTGATATTCCATCAGCATCATTATGGCTTACTACGAGAAATAGCCCATCCAAGTCCTCTAAAATACCAATTATCTTCTCAGAGTGAGAGATTAAGGGCCTTAGCTCTGCTGGAACATCTTCATTGGGCATTCAATTATCCTCCAGGAACTTAATTAGGAAGTTAAGTGTAGAGATTACCCAACAGACTATAGCGAACATTATGAACTATTTACATATAAATTGTTAGCTCTCAGTAAAATATCTCACGCTACAAAATTTAAAAATATCTAAAAGAGCAAAAGAAAAGCCTTCAAACATGCCCTACAAGACGCTCTGCAAGCTCAGGAGAGTACTCCCAGGTCTTAGGGAGCTTTCCTACAGACTTATAGTAATCAACAAGTCTATGAATGCGAGATTCTATCAGCATAAGGGCTCTAGCATTATGAATGTCCTTCTTATGCTTAGCTAGGTGTTTTCTCAGCTTTACTGCCTTCCTCATTAAGTTCATCAAGTCCTCAGGAATTTCTGGAGCTAAACCATGCTCTTCGAGTATTTTAGTAATCTTTTTTCCAGTAATTGCCTTAACACTTGGAATTCCGTACTGATCTCTAAGTATCGTCCCTATCATAGCAGTGCTATATCCCTTCTTTCTGAGATCAACTACAAGTTTTTCAACATCCTCAGGGCTGTACTTAATCCATGATGGGACGTCTCTTTTTGATGCCATCCATGACCACCTTTGCATGCGTTACTCATTAACCTTGCTGAAATTTAACCTGTTTAATCACTTAAATCCTCTACAGTGTAGACAAGGCTGTTAAACTTGATTTCACGTCTGAACATCTTACATGTCTAACTGCATCTTGATTAATGCGTTGCTCCTCTTCCCAGCTATGATTAGTTTTTGCTAACCATAGCCGGGACTCATCGTCATCGCGATCTTCCCTCCGTGCCATACGCCATCCGGGAGCACTGCTCCCGTCCTTATGGCCTTCATCGAGCCTTCGTGAGGGCACGCGAACCCCCACACATCTTCCGTTTCTCCTCTCCCTCCCATCAGGTCTTTATCCCACATTTACTTGAGAGGAGGGCTCTGTGCTGCTACGTCAAGCCTATAGAGCTTATCCATGTATAAGTACGACACTATAAAACCTATTTAAAGTTTTCCATTATAGTAATAGCCTAGACTCTTAAAAGAGTTTCGGATACTAAAGATCCTTACAAAAAACCTCCTTTAGGACTTTATCCCAAGATAAAAACATGAATAAATTATTACTAGTAGACAATTGTAATTCCCTCATCATGCTTACAGTAAAAAAGCCTTTTTTAAACATTACAAAAATGTCCCTCAGGAAAACTTTGTGCTTTAAGGCGGAGAGTTAAAAGTGCAGTAACTGCTTAGATCTCATTAAGAAGACAGGGGACTCCTAATTGAGCTCTATAAGATCTGAGGCTAAACACAGACAGCCCTATGTGGTTTAGTCTAACAACGCATAACATGAATATATAAACTCTTCGTAAAGAGCAAATAAAGAGCATACTAGCTATAGGTGCTCTGAAACATCATACTAAAATACATAAAGTTAAAATTACAACCTTTAATTAACTTCTCTTATCTTAGTTATTTATAAGCTCTTTTGTAAAAGTTAAAACATTTACTGTTATAAATCGAACAAAAACATTTATAAAAAAGTCACAAAATGATTGAAAAAAATGTTTGTTCCGAAAAATTACGATATAATGAGGTGCTGGTCTGATGAAAAAGGAGCCAAAGACCGTTGGCACACTGGGAGCTATTCTAATATTTCTTCTTATACTGGTAGTGATGCTACTTGGTAAGCTAGTGCTTAAATTTGATACAGCAATACTCCTAATGTTTGTCTCCATGATTACCAGTGCTATCTTTGTCTTTTACTACGGATATAGCTGGGACAAAATGTTCAAGGACGGAGTAGTCCCTATGACTAGTAGGGCTATGGGGGCTATGATAATACTACTTACAGTGGGAATACTAATAGCTATATGGATGATCTCTGGTACAATACCTTATCTTATGTACATAGGACTTAAGGCCTTGTCTCCAAAGGTGTTTCTAGTTGCTGCAGCAATAATAACAAGTATCTCATCATTGCTTACGGGAACCTCTTGGGGAACAGGAGCCACCTTTGGAGTGGCTCTAATGGGAGTGGCATATGGTTTAGGAGTGCCTTTACCTATAGCTGCTGGTGCGATAGTTGTGGGATCCTACCTAGGCGATAAGATAAGCCCTGTTTCTGATACAACAGTCCTAGCAGCTGCAGTAGCCGAGGTAGACGTGATAGATCACATAAAGTCCATGCTTTGGACTACAACACCAGGTTACATAATTTCGCTAATAGTATACGCAATTGTTGGTATGGGCATTTCTGGAACGATAGATTATTCTCAGGTAAATACCATATTAACTGCACTGCAGCAGAATTTCAAGCTCAATCCGGTGACGTTAATTCCGCCTATATTGCTTCTAACATTGGCAGCGTTGAGAGTTCCTACAATACCCGTTCTGTGGATAGCAATACTTGTTGCAATCCCTCTTGCTATGTGGCAGGGATATGACATAAGTACTATAGTAAGCGTAATGGCCAAGGGACCACATATAGCTACAGGAGTTGAGGTCGTAGATAAATTGCTCAACAGAGGAGGAGTTACATTCATGGCAAGTGCTATGGCTGTAGTATTCTTTGCGTACATATTTGCAGGACAGCTTGAGTATACTGGCGTGATAGACAGAATTTCACGGGCATTACGTGAGAAGTTTATAAGAGACTCCCCTGGAAGGCTTGTATTTGCAACGTCAGTAACAGGACTTGCTACTGGACTTATGACAGGTAACTCATACCTTTCAGAGATTGTGCCTGCTGTGACCTTCAAGGATCTCTATGATAAGATGAGGATTAAAAGAACAGTTCTATCTCGTACCCTTGAGGACTCAGGTACTGTATGGGTTCCGTTAATCCCATGGGCAGCTGCGGGAATATACTTCACTCAGATACTCGGCGTGCCCACAACACAGTATGCGCCGTGGGCAATAATGTGTTATGCAGGATTTATAACTGCATGGATCTATGGATTTACAGGAATAGCTATATGGAGGGCTGAGGAAGAGTGAGTGCAATTTTAATTAAGGAGGGTACAGTGTATTCTCCAGAAAACCTTGGAAAGAAGGATATATTAATCGTTGGAGACAAAATAGAAGTAATAGATTCGAAGATAGCCGAAGACGACGTTAAAAAAGTATTAAAAGATCTTACAGTGATCGATGCATCGAGGGACTACGTAATTCCAGGGTTTATAGACCAACACGTCCACATTCATGGTGCAGGCGGTGAAGGAGGTCCTAAATACAGAACTCCGCCGATACAGCTAAGCTCATTAATAAAGTCTGGCATAACGTCAGTTGTGGGAGTTCTTGGAACAGATGGCGTTGCAAGATCCCTTAGAGAGCTTCTAATGAAGGCAAGGGGCTTAGAGGCTGAAGGAGTAAGTGCCTGGATATACACAGGGTCTTATCAGGTGCCATCACCTACGATTACTGGAAGCATCCTCTCAGATCTCGTCCTCATAGATAAGGTCATAGGAGTAAAGATGGCACTCTCAGATCACAGATCATCGCATCCCACTGTAGAGGACATCCGCAGAATAGCATCTGATGCTAGGGTAGGAGGAATTCTCAGTGGAAAAGCAGGCGTAGTTCATGTTCACATGGGAAGTGAAAGAAGTGGCCTTAGACCTATACTAGAAGCAATAGACGGCACAGACATACCCATAGAGCAATTTGCACCCACTCATCTGAATAGATGTAGGGAGCTCTTTGAAGAAGCAGTAGAATATGGAAAACTCGGAGGATATGTAGACATAACAGCAGGTGTATCTCCAGAGTACGGTTTTGATGAGTCAATAAAGCCAAGTGAGGCCATAAGAGAGATGATTAATAGAGGAGTCCCTGTCTCGAGGATTACCATGAGCACAGATGGAAATGGAAGCATGCCAAAGTTTAACGAGAGAAAGGAGCTTATCGGAGTTCTTATAGCCCCCGTCTCCTCCATGATTAAGGAGTTCAGGGATATGGTTCTTGAGGAAAAAATTGCCCTAGAAGACGCTATAAGAGTCACATCAACAAACATAGCTGACCACCTGAAACTGAGCTTTAAGGGAAGAATAGCAAGAGGAAAAGACGCTGATATACTCATAATGTCAAAGGATTCACTAGATCTTAGGTACGTCATTGCTAGAGGAGAGATAATGTTCAAAGATGGAAAACTAGTAAAGTTTGGCACATTTGAGGAGTCCACATGAAGGTAAAAAAGTCCGAGATAGAGGCAATAACAAAAGAAAAAGTCATAAGATTGACTCCAAGACCATCTCCAGTAAGCGTCAGGAGACCTAGAATAAGGCTTGGAATCATAGCCATAACCTGGAGCAAAATTTTTATCTTTCCTTCATCATTTTTTGGAAAAATACATCTAGACAAGGTATTTTGGTTTTCCAGAGAAGATATTGAAGAAGTTCATATGAGACCCGACATCTTTAGGGCTGGATTAACAAAAATGAAGTATAAAATAATATTCAAGTTAAAAAACGGAAATATAGTAACAATATCAGGTCTCACATCTGATGGCGTTTTATTTATAAGAAAATGGCTAAAAATAGGTGAGAAATAGTCTATTCAAGGTATTTTAATTCTTTTGCTTTGCTTAAAACGGCATTAACCTCCTCCTCAACAGTCATTAGGTCACTTCTTAGGAGAACTTCGGGATTTTCAGGCTCCTCGTACACGCCATCATAGCCTGTTAGCCCTTTTATCTCGCCTCTTATAGCCTTAGCATATAATCCTTTAGGATCTCGCTGTATTCTTACCTCTAACGGACATTTAAGGTATACCTCGATGAACTTACCAATCTCCTTTCTCGCATACTCTCTTACTGACCTATACGGAGATATCAGCGATACTATTACTATTACGCCGTTTCTAGATAGGAGCTTTGCCATATGAATAACTATGCGGTTATGCATCTCTCTGGCCTCTTTACTAAAACCTAGATTTGGATATAGAGTTTTTCTTATCTCATCTCCGTCTAAGACCTCTACTTTATATCCCATATCTTTAAGCCTCTTTTCGAGCGCTCGCGCTAGAGTAGTCTTTCCAGCGCCACTAGGCCCAGTGAGCCATATTACAAAGCTCACGCCATCACCTCCCTCGCACGTAAATACGTCTATGCCTATGTGCAAGGATAGTAATGTAGACAAGAATTGTCATAAGAGCTGCAGCTGCTGTTGCATAAGAAATTGATCTAGAAACATACGCGCTGAGCGTTCCTATAAGTGTTTTGGCATTTGTGAGGACAAGGAAAACTCCTATTATTATGATCATGTACCTTGCGCTAAGCCTTTTTGCAGTATATGCTGCTATAGGCGCAGCAAAGAGGGCACCAATAATAAACGGGATTATAACTTTCCAGAAAGACATTTCAAGATTAATCTTCACAATAAGAAGCCCTGCAACTACTGCAGAAACTAATGTTCCGGCAAAGTTAACAGATCCTACTGCATATCTTGGCTGGTCATAAGTCCATGATATTAACGCGGGTGTACAGATAGGTCCCCATCCTCCTCCCCCAATGGCATCTAAAAGCCCTCCTATAAACCCCACGACTCCTAACTTCAGTAAACCTGTTTTCTTTTTATTAAACGTATTTTTATCTTGGAATTCTTTTACAAGTATTTTTATTCCAAACAGCATCAAGATCAACGCAATTACTGGCTTTATCTTAGATCCAGGAATACTTATAAGCAAAAATGCTCCTATGATGCCTCCTGAGACTCCAAAGGCTCCTAAGACAAGTGGCAATTGTCCTCTAATGTTTCCAGCTTTCCAGTGTGATATTATACTTGGTATACCAACCATGGCTTTCATTACATGAATAAGTGTGGAAATTATTATAGGCTGTAGTGAAAGGGTTAACAGAACGGAAGAAGCTGTTACCCCAAATCCCATACCTAAAGCTCCATAAACATACTGAGCAAAGAATCCCACTAAAAATAGCATTAAAGCAGGTATAGCATCCATCATAAACCCCTACTGTTCTTTAAGCATTTTTAAGAGGCTTTTTCCATGGAATGCAGTATTGGACTTAATCCTAAGTAGTTCAAGTACTGTTGGAGCAAAGTCATATATTGAAGATGTTATATAGATTGATCTTTCAATAGATGGGATATACAAAGATAAAACTCCATATTCTGAGTGTACAGCGTCATCAGGTCCTGTATCGTTTTCCTTAAGGTAGACACTTTCATATCCTAGGGTTCCTGCAGATCTCCAATAGAGATTATCAAAATACACCATCATGTCTGGCTTATCTCCTCTTGCCTCCGGATATATGTCCTCGGGATAAAAAACTTTAGTATCCCAGGGCTCACCATTAGGACCTCTTATACTCCTCAGCGCATCAGAGAGCTCCTCTCTTACCTCTGGATACTTAGAAAGTGGTATAACTCCTTTAGGCTCTCTTCCCTTAACATTTAAGAATACCCTTGCATAGTAGCCACCCCATCCCCACGCTATAGTATGCTCCCAATCAACATCAAGCTCGTTAAACTTTATTTGTCGACCTTCCTTTAGTATTCCTCTGTTTCTAATTCTAAGATATCCCTCCTCTATTAACCACTGGTTTATTGCAAATGCTCCTTTCATTTTCTTAGCTCCATGATCTGAAACTATAATAACAGCAGTTTCATCTAAATCAACTAACTTCAGGAGCTTTCCTATTTCGTAATCTAAAAGCCTATAATAATCTCGAATTACGTTCTTATACTTACTATTAGGCTCATAGAGATGATGTGTTTCATCAAAGTACTTCCAGAAGGCATGATGAATTCTATCAAGCCCAATTTCAACGAATTGAAAGTAATCCCACTCCTTTTCACTGATCAAATACCTTACAACCTCAAAATGCTGTTTTGTCATCTCCCAAACGTCTTCCTTAACTTCATCCCGGTTTTCCTTTCTGTAAACTACATCAAATATAAACTCTCCTACAAGGTTCTCTATCTCCCTCTTAAGCTCCTTGGGATAGGTGTAATCTACAGATGGATCTGGAGTTATAAAACAGGAAATCATGTATCCTCTTATTTTTTTAGGAGGATAACTTGGAGGTACGCTTATCACAATAGAGTTTTTTCCATTTTCACCTAGGTAGTCCCATACTGTTTTTTCCTTTACCATAGTGCTGTTTGCAATCCATATCTCATTATATGTTCCTCTCTTCCTATGTCTGAACCCATATAGTCCTAGCTCTCCAGGAGTCTTACCTGTGGCCATGACCATCCATGCAGGTATTGTTATAGCTGGTATACAGCTCCTCATAGGACCGTATGCAGATTTTTTAAGAAGGCTCTTAACATTAGGCATATCATCTAAAAATTTCCCAAATAGAAGCTCAGGAGGAGCAGAGTCTAGTCCTATTACGAGTACTTTTTTTATGTTCTCATTCATTTCAATAACCTCCTAATGAGATCAACAACTTGAAGTGCTTCATCATAACTTCTTGCATTAACACCAAGAACATCAACTTTTCCACCGCACTGAATCCCTTTTCTTCTTATTTCGTCAAGTATTTTTCCTATGTCTATTTCTCCGGCAGTTTCAGGATTTAATCTTAAATAAACTTTATATGCTTCATTAATCTCTTTAAGATTAGCTACAATTGCTGCTTTATATCCATGATCCCAGACCAAAGCTCTTGCAACTTTAGAGACAATATCATAGTTGCTGTTAAAGGTCACTACTGCAATATCTCCATCTTCTGTCACATTTTTTATTACTCTTCTTATCTCGTTTTCAATTGCCTTAAGATTCTTGTTCAGCCTCTTGTTATGAAGCAATTTCTTTGGATTTTCTCTGAGTAAATCCTTTACAACTGACATAACACCTATTCTGTTCCTTACAATGCTGAAAGAGTCTAATAGTCTTACAAGAGCTCTTGCATCCTCTATGCTTAACATTGCACATTTAAGAAGTTCCCTTACTTGTGGTTCCATGCAATATTTCCTTAGCTTGTTAACCCCAAGATCTCCTAAGGCTCCTAATGCTGATAGATACCCCCACTCAGAGTATATATCTGAGATCACCCATGTAGTTGATGGGAACTCTCTCTCAGTGCTGCCAAATGTTATTGGATTTATGTACAAGATCTTCCTGCTGACTATCGGCCTCTGATTGCTATGATGATCTATGAAGATTACCCTTCTACACACCTTTGCAAGCCTCAAGAGCTCTTCTGTAGGAACGTTCAGATCTACAACGTATACCTCGTCGAGTCCCTCTGCTGCCTCTAAAATGTCACTGCTAAAGGAGTATATCCCAATGTGTGGGATTATGTTTTCCCACTCCTTACCTCTCCTTTCAACAATGCTTGCAATAAGTGCAGCAGATGCTATGCCATCAGTATCCCAGTGATGTATTATTAGTGACATTGACGCTCACTCCACAAATGGATTGCCAAACTCTATGAGCACTCTCGCCACTTCTGGTCTCATGACCTCCTTTGGTGGAATCTCTCCTCTAAGGATCATTTCTCTTATCTTTGTCCCACTTGGCCTTATAACATATTCCGTATCCTTGTGTGGGCACGTTTTCTCGTTCATATACCCTAAGCATATCTTACAGTAGAAGAATTCCCTGAAAAATATTGGCTCTATCCCTAAGTCTGGAAACTCCTTAAAGATTTCATGGGCTTCATATGGACCATAGTAATTTCCAACACCTGCATGATCCCTCCCAACTATGAAGTGTGTACACCCAAAGTTCTTCCTTAAAATTGCATGAAACACTGCCTCCCTAGGACCTGCATATCTCATCTCAGTTCTAAGCACTGCTAAGACAACTCTGTCCTTTGGATAGTATTTCTCTATTAGAACCTCGTATGCTTTAAGTATGGCTTCATCTTTGAAGTCTCCCTTTTTCTTTCTTCCTACTAGGGGGTTTATGAATAACCCGTCTGTAAGTGTTAGTGCTGTCTTTTGTACGTATTCATGCCCCATATGAGGAGCATTTCTTGTCTGAAATGCTGCAATGCTTCTCCAACCTTTATGTTTAAAAAGAACTCTAGTCTCCTTTGGCCAAAGAGTGTATTTTTCAAAGGGATTTTTAATACTACTAATCAGCTCTATTTTACCACCGATTAATCTGTCTTTCATTTCATATGTTCTAGCAACTCCAGGATGGTTTACATCATCTGTCTTGTACACTTTAACTACGTGTCGCTTTTTATCCCAGGCATATATTTCCTCTACGTTCATAAAAGCTATAGGAGTACTACTATACTGAAGCACAACTTCATCTCCCTCGCTGATTTCCTTTTCTTTGATTTCTTCTTCAGATATATCTAGTACAATGGGAATTGTCCAGGGAGTGTCATCTTCAAGTCTCATAGTATCCAAAACGGCTTCATAATCATTTCTTGTTAAAAACCCTTCTAGTGGAGAGAAAACCCCCCTTGCTATGTTCTCCAGATCAATTGCTACTTCTCTAGATATCTCCAACCCTATTAGCTCTCTTGCCTCTTCTATGGCCATAAGCCTTCTCTTATCGCTTAGAACTCTTTCTACTAATCTTCCCCCATGTGGCTTTGGTATGCCTGGCATAAAAACACCCCAAAGAAAGTGAGATTAGAGAGCCTGAGATCTCTACTAGCATAAAATTACTGACAGACAGTCAATCAATATAACCAAGCGCTCTGAGCCTTTCCTTAATTTTTTCCTCTTCCTCTTTTGTAAATACTTCCTCCTTCTCTTCCTCCTCAATGCTTGCTATAACTTCTCTAAGAACGAAGGTCACATAGTCAGATACTGACTTAAATCCAGTTCCTTCTATGAGCTTTTTTATTTTTTCATAGAGCTGTACAGGTATTGAGACAGTAGTGTATTTCTTGCTCTTTTCTTCATCCATAGTGAATCACCTCCTTTTAATTACATATAATTATATGTAATTATATATAAATTAAAACAGTTTCGCTTAAATTCTCGATGATAATACTCAGAGAAGAAGTAAGCTAAATAAATATGTATGGAAAAATCCAAATAAAGAGTAAAATATTATATTGGAGCCTTCAAGTCCTCAAGACCCTCTCTCAAGTGTTTTATTGCAGTTCTAATAGCTATTTCTATGGCCTTCATTTCCAGCTCCAAGCACATGCTAGGAGTACTTCTTCCAAGAAGGAAGAACTTCTTTACGACCTGATCTGGAGTATAGGGGACATGAATAAACCCTGCCATTTTTGGATACCCGTTTACCTTTGAGAAGTGTAGGGTCTTAAACATTACATAGTTGCATAAGTAGGTACCTGCACTATACGAGATTACTGCGGGGATTCCACTGTCCCTTAGAGCTTTCACTATTGCTCTCACTGGAAGAGTTGCCATGTATGCCAAAGGTGCATCCTCCTCAATTATCTCATCTACTGGCTGGTATCCATCATTATCTGGAATTCTAGCGTCTACTATGTTCACAGCAATTCTTTCTACTGCTATGTTGCTGTAAGTTGGAGCCAACCCAAGGCTTATTGATATATCAGGCTTTATATCTTTAAGAGCATTTTCAAGCTTAGGACCAGCTCTTCTAACAGAGACTGGTAGAACTATACCGTAAATCTTACCATCCTCTATTGTTTTTCCATCCATATGTTTAACTATAAGCTCTGTAGGATTCTTTTCATCTCCGCCAAATGGCTCAAATCCTGTTAGAAGGACTTTCATCTCAATGAGCCCTCCAGGAACTTATATGCCAAGAGAGAATATATAGCGGCTCCCATCCAAAGGACATCTTCATCAACGTCAAACTTTGGATGATGATGTGGATACACTATTCCCTTCTCTTCGTTCTTTATGCCCAGTACTATGAATAATGATGGGGCTTTTAGGCTGTAAAACGAGAAGTCCTCAGCACCCATTGTCACATTTTGCTCTACTATGTTTTCAGATCCAAACACCTTTGATAAAACATTCCTTGCAAATTCTGCTAGATTTGGATCATTTTCTGTTACAGGTATGTTCTCCATGGATATTTCTGCCGAAACTTCACATCTCATAGCTTTCCCATAAGACTCTGCTACTTCCTTAAGTCTTTTAACGATGTACTCTCTTACCTTCTTGTTAAGTGTTCTTATCGTTCCAAGTATTTCTGCCCTTTCTGGGATTACATTAAACGTTGTACCAGCTCTAATTGTCGTCACGCTTATAACTGCAGGCTCTAGAGGATCTATCTCTCTCGAGATAATCTTCTGTAGACCATTCACAATGTCAACTGCAGCGGCTATAGGGTCTATTGAGAGATGAGGACTTGCTCCATGTCCTCCCTTTCCTCTGAGTTCTATTCTAAAGGCATCTGCTGATGCAAGCGCTGGTCCAGATCGGATGCCTATCTTTCCTGACTCAAGCTCTGCCCATACATGTATTCCAAAGAAGGCATTTACATCGTCTAAGGGACCCTCTTCAACCACTCTTTTTGCTCCAAGTCCTCCCTCCTCTGCTGGTTGGAATATAAGCTTTACAGTTCCCCTTATATGATCCCTTATTTCGGCAAGTATCTTCGCGGCTCCCAGAAGCATTGCTGTATGGGCATCATGACCACATGCGTGCATCTTCCCGGGGATTCTAGATTTGTAGGGTACATCGTTCTCCTCATTTACGGGAAGGGCATCCATATCTGCTCTAAGCGCTACGGTCCTTCCTGAGCTCTTACCCTTAAGGATTCCTATCACTCCAGTCTCTGCAACTCTTACGACCTCATACCCAAGCTTCTTCAGTTCCTCCTCAACAATACTTGAAGTCCTCTTTTCTTCGTATTTAAGCTCTGGATACATGTGAAAATCTCTTCTTCTCTCAATAATATATTCACTAAGCTCCCTAGCTCTTTTTATTATAACATCCTCCATATTCACTCCCCTACCAGCTTGAATTAATTTTAACATAAAGAAAACCTAATGCATGTTAAATAAAGTTATGAAAAGCAAGAAAAGGCCTTTATAATGACACTACTTTCTCCTTGAATCTCTTAAATAGATCCTCCTCAGGCTTTGTTATTAACGCGACAATTACTGTAACTATTATGTTCACAAGAAGACCCCAAAGGCCAAAGTGTATGTCTAGTGGGTTCTTTCCATACCAGAACTTTATGTACGTAACTGTCGCAAGTCCTGCGAGGATACCTGATATAGCTGCGTACTTGTTCATCCTCTTCCAGAACAGTCCAAATACTGCTGCGGGGAACATCTGCGTCATTCCAGAATAAGCTAGAAGCAGTAGTGCCACTAGTCTTCCAGGAGCATAGAGAGCCAGCACCATTGCCAATATGCCAAATACTATTACTGATATCCTGCTAACAATGACTAATTCACTGTCAGAAGCACTTGGCTTGACTATTGTATATAAGTTCTTGGATAGAAGCCCTGCAAGCGTCAGTATAATGGCACTTGCAGTAGAG
>Ga0190313_1000517_pt1 | contig 22901 bp, 19 predicted proteins | sample 4870071011_MG_FD_169989 | JGI IMG/M metagenome (GOLD analysis project Ga0190313, IMG submission 169989) | Hydrothermal vent sediment bacterial communities from Southern Trench, Guaymas Basin, Mexico - 4870-07-10-11_MG | ecosystem: Environmental > Aquatic > Marine > Hydrothermal vents > Sediment ...
TACAAGTTGGGTAAAGGTATCTCTGAGTTCCTGCTTTTTGCGGGGATAGGAGTAGAGGGTGACGTGAACTCACCCGGAAGGGATAAGGGTAGGAGTGAGCTATCAAACTCCCTTAGAAGCTCCGTCCGTAAGGGCGGAGTAGTTCACCGACGCCCGGCGCATGGGGCATCTGGTGGACCGTGTGCACCGCGAGCTGAGCCGTGAAGAAATCCGCAAGCTGGAAGCGGGGATCAAAAAGAACCTGGAGGTGCTGGGGTATGGACATTAGAAAGCTGCTTCAGGAAAAGCGTGCCGAACTGCTGAGTATCTGTGCGAAATATGGGGCGCGCAGAGTGCGCGTTTTCGGCTCCGTTATTCGCGGCCAGGCAGATGCAAAGAGCGACATCGACTTCCTGGTGGAGATTGAGCCTGGACGAAGCCTTTTTGATCTTGGCGGGCTCCAGTACGAACTTGAGCAGTTTTTAGGGTGCCCGGTGGATGTCGTCACGGAGCGAGGTCTTAAGAAACGGATCAGGGATCGCGTACTCAGGGAAGCTTTGCCGTTATGAGGGATCCTGAAGAACGGCTTCGGGATATACTTGAAGCGATCGCGGCGATAGAACGGTACCTGCCCCGCGGCCGTGATTCCTTTGAGCGTGACGAACTCCTGCAGGTGTGGTTTGTCCACAATTTACAGATCATTGGCGAGGCTGCGCGAGCATTGCCACAGGAAATCCGTGCGCTTGCACCTGAGATTGAGTGGTCGAAAATCATCGGCATGCGCAATGTTCTTGTCCACGGGTACTTTGAGATCGATACCGAAGTCGTGTGGATGACGGCAACCCGAGACCTCCCTACACTCAAGCCCGCTGTCGAGAGACTTCTGCGAAAACTCGAAGAACAGAGAGATGGCGTGTAACAATATACGCTGGCAACCTAATGTAACAAGAATAGTGACGGACGAGTTTCTATCGGTGAATAGATTATACGAAGCACTTCAAATGCGCTTATTGCATAGCGTAAGCGCACTTTTTGGTTCGCATTCCATTGCCGAAGCCTTGTGCGAAGAGCCTACGAAAAGTACGGAGACTGAGGCGTCCTGTTCAACGTGCGGTCCTCAGAGAAGCTCAGCCGTCGCCTTTAAGAAGTCGGCTTGCTGTCCGCAACCGCAACTCTCCTCAAAAATTTTGTTTATGTGAGATAGGAATTTCGGAGAATTTCAGAAACTAAAGGGGGGAACTTATTATCTTCGAGCGCACTATAAGCGCACCGCTTATTTTTGTTTTCGGGTGCGTCCGTGTAAGTTATTGATTTTCTTGGTGGAGCTGAGGGGAGTCGAACCCCTGACCTCTTGAATGCCATTCAAGCGCTCTCCCAACTGAGCTACAGCCCCACTCAAACGGTTCTTCATCAATAGCAAAAAACTCGATTATCAGTCAACGGTAAATGTGCACACTTTTTCAACCGGCCGTCATTTCCATATATCAGCACTTTATGTTTTCTCCCGCGAAAGATTTTTATTAGCCTGAACCTACTGTCGTTGATGTACTTGGCGTTCGGATCGTAATGCGCAGGAATGGTCAATACGACCAAGTCACTTTCAGAAAGCTCGGCAAAAGCGAAAACGCCTTTTATGTCGTTGGGATCACTCCAGAAAGTAAAATTTTCTACATTGTTGGAATACAGGGCAATGCGGGGGTCATTGCTTACGTATTTACACAAACTTAGGTTGTTCCCCAGCCAGTCAGAAGCCTTCAAAATAACATCGTCCCGCTGTTTTAGCTGTCTCGAGACAGCATAACTTAAAGGTATTACTATCATGATGGCCACAGATACAATCGTCTGCAAGGTTTTTGCCGTTAATGTCCCACCGATTCGGACTTCAGCCCATTTCGCAAAATGCTTCAGCATCTTGTTCCAACCAAGGCCAAAGAAAAGAATAAACAAAAGGGATGGTAGAGTTACGTATCTGACACTAACGAAATTTCTCACCAAGAGCGACCAAAATCCCGGAATCAATGCGAACAACGCAAATAGGAACAATGAAGTAACATACCTATCTCCGTTTCGAACTGCTGCTGTAAGACCGTACAGTGCCACGATGAAAAATGGGAAAAACGTCGTCTTTATTAAAATTTCAAGCAATCCGACCATATATATTAAAATTATGTAATGTCTGGCCAGTTCGGCAAAGTTCTGAGGCCAGGCTGAAGCAGGAAGCCTGGCTTGGAGTTGCTTTAAAGCATCATAAATCACCCTGTAATTGTCCAAAAACTTCAAGTCCACAATATCGCGCACATATCCAATTAGTTCATGAAGCCTGAGTAATGGGATTACGAAGGGAAAAATCTGGACTAGTAGAACACCTATTCCAAGAATAGCCACGAGCAAAAGCAATGTTAGTATTTTTCTTGTGTTGCTTTTCCAGACTCCCCACAGCCCCAAGAATAAGCCGACTGGCAACAACACAATGGATTCTACCCTGATAAAAGCCGAACAAATCAACAACACCGTACCTGCAATCCACTTTGCAGGCGATAACATTGCTAGGTATCGTATATAAAAGTAGAAACTCCAGAGAACACAGAACAACCACAGTGGATCCCGTACTATCCACGTACACACCTCGTTCAGGAGTGGACAAAACACAAAAGCAATGCATGACCAAAGGGCCGCGCTCGTTCCAAAGATTTCTCGTCCGACCAAATAAAAAGGGATAATGGAAAATGCTCCCGGAATGATAGAAAGCAAATGACCGACCAAGATCGGATCCGGAATGAGCTTTGAGAGGAATGCAATCATAAAAGGGTAGGGGAGATACGGAAAAAATTGGCGTGCTTTTTCGAAGTTGCCCTGGCTAACGAACTTCGCGGCAATTAGATAAAGTGCTCCATCTTTGTTTATTACCGGAACGATGATGGTTAGGAAAAATTTAACCGTAAAAGATAAAAATACAAGAATTGCCAGAGTTGCTAGCGCTCTTTTATCGGCTATTGTTTCGTGCTTTCTCAAAGATTGAAATAAGGTCACTGGCATGATCTTCCCAACTGCGAGATGTTCCGATTTGTGATGCGGCTTTGCTCATATTCCGCCATTCTTGATCAGATAGATCAAGACCGTATTCGATAGTTGTTCTCAGTTCTTCAATGTTTTCTGGATCTCTTACAACGAAACCCGAAACCCCATGTTCCACAAGCTCTGAAGCCCCTGCATTTGCTGAAACAATGGGTGGTGTGCCACATGCCATGGCTTCAAGACACACCTGGCTAAATGTTTCATACCTGCTGGGTATTACCACGAAATGGGCATAGCGGTAATAATGCTCCGGATGAACAGTCCTTCCCACGAGATCTACCCCAAACGGGTATGAAGACCTAAGCTTTTCCACAGGCCCGACAATTTTTACGCTGAAATTCCTTTGCCTTATGTATGTACAAGCTCGCAACAGCCTCTCAAGGCCTTTATTTTCAGAATGGTTTCCAACGAATAGCAATTGCCGTCTGGGGCCGGGCCTCCGAGTTGTCGATGGTCTGAAAACTTCGGTGTCAACACCACTGGCCACCTTGAATATACGATTCTCGGGCACCCCGTAATACTGTAAGAGTTCATTTTTGACCTTTTCTGAGTACACCACAATCCCAACCCTTGGGTTACCGAACACCAGCTTTTCCAGAAACAAAATAGTGGTGTGTCGTGGTAAGAACCTGATTATTCTTGCCTTTTTGAAGTCATTCTGTGCATACAGCCACGGAAGATGAAGAGGATCCAGTGTGCAAAAAAAATCCATCTGGCCGATTCGCATTCCGGAGAACACAACGTCGAATCGAGAGTGGTTCTTCTTGATAAACCGGGTGTACAGTATATATCCGACCAGGTTTTTTGCTATAGATCCTCTAACGGAAGGAGATACTTTCGCAAAGGAGACGTTCGGTATGCTTTCGAATGCTTCGCCTATGGTGATGGGTTTGTGTCCGAGTTTTACCAACGCCTTCGCAAGGTAAGCCATGTATCTTTCGGCACCACCGGCCATAAAACCGCACTTTCTACGAACTAATGCTATTCGCATTTTTCATACTCCATCTATTCTGCGCCAAAAGGCAACGGTCGCAAAGGTTACAAATGAATTCTGGTCGTCAACCACACCGTGGGACACACCGAGCACAGATCCCCGAACGCCCGGAGGCATACTGTTTGCCAGCACGTAAAGCGGCCCGGCACCACAGATCTTCCGCCTTTCGTGATCACGCCACAGAAGAGTTTCGAACCTTTTGATGTCTCCGGCAGCGAGAGCTTCGCAGATTGCCCTGTCATCTTGCAGGTTGCTTTCAATGCTTCGTTTGTCAGGAATGTAGTTGTCTCCGTATCGAGGGCCTATGTGTGCAAAATCCACACTTGCTATAATTGCAGCTTTTTCTTGATTTAAAATATCGCGAAGAACTTCTATCACGGAATTTAACCTTTCTCTTTCCTCTCTGAGTTCATCCTCTGAAAATGAACAAACCAGTGGAACAATTTTAGCGTTCGGTTGGAACATCTTTATAAAGATCGCCTGAAATTCAACCGTATGCTCCCGTGCGTGGTTGAATTCGCCATCGGTAATGTCAAAGGGCAACCGGGTCATGATTTCCTTGCAGATTTCGCGGTTACACGCAAGGATACCGAAGGGGGTTTCAAAATCCTTTACCGTCAATGCAATATGATGCTCCACAGGTTCATGACTCGTCCCGATTACTATCCATGTGTCGGGGTAAACAGACTCATAAGCATATTTGTAACCCATGGCATAAAGCCGTCCGCCCAGCCGAAGGTCAATGTGGGGAACAACAAGCCCCATAACCTTTTTGTGTTTAACAGGTGTTTCCGGAAGCCCGATGGGGTGATCTCCGGAAGTAAAAAACCCTTCAAGAAATCTTTTCAATTCTTCCGGATCCTCCGGATAACTCAGGCCCGCATGAACTGCCCTTCGCACAGGATCTTTTAGATAACTTTCCACAGCTTCAGTAACCTTTTTGAAGAAGCTATCGTTTTCCAAAAATAAACAATCGTCCAACTGAGCCACCAGCTTCTCAATGTCATCCGAATAAATCAGTTCACCTGTTCTTCGCATGATTTCTGCCTGGATGTCCCTCAACGAATTGGTTCCGTCCATCAGCGCAAGAACCCGGGCCCATGCCGGTGATACCAAAAGGGTTCTGTCCGAATACCCGAGCCTGTCTCGCAACAATATCATCTGCTTACCTTGATACCTCACGGGAATGGCTTCTATTCCATGTCTGACTTTGGGTTTATCCACGGCATGAACTCCTGTCCGTTTTGTTAGAATGAACTGCCTTCACTTTGACTAATCATGAAGATTTATGCTAGCATTCCTCTGCATCTTTTTAAAACATATAACTGAGCCTGTTTGTTCGATCCTGTATTGCCTCAGACCTCAGGACTTGACTCAGCAGCCCGTGGTGTAAAGTAACTTTTCCTTTTATTTCTGCCCACATTTCAAACAGGCTCGATGGGATTTTTCACCTTCTCTGCTAGGGAGGAGACAGGCATGAATCGGGACGATGTTACATTAGCGGTGAAGGCTTTACAGATAGGAAGCAAAGTGCGTGAACTCAGGGAAAAACACCGTTACACCTTACAGGATCTTGCCACCAAGACCGGGCTATCCAAGGCTCTTTTATCTCAGATAGAAAACAACAAAGTCGTGCCGCCCATCGCAACGCTGCTTCGCCTGGCGCGAGCGCTTAACGTGGGGCTGAGTTATTTTTTCCAGGACGAGGTCAGGGGAGAAACGGTTTATGTAACAAGGGTATCCGACAGGATCCGTGTTGACAGGAGGGCTCATCACCGGGAAGGCGAAGTTGACTACGTGTACGAAGCTCTGGAAACAAAGAAGCATGATAAACACATGGAACCGTTTTACGTTGAGTTTCCGTGTCTCGAGACGAATGAAATGGTATTCACGAGCCACGAAGGTGAAGAGTTCGTATATCTCATGGAAGGAAAACTAGAGTTCAGGACAGCCGACAGGGTGGTACACCTTAATCCGGGAGATTGCATTTACTTCGATTCATCCCAGGGTCATAGCTTCAGAAGCCTTGGCAATAGCCCGGCCAAGGCTTTGGTCATCGTATGGAACAAAAATGTTTGAATCCTAAACCACGTAAGCTATTTCCTGAAGAAGGGGTGAAGCATGAAGTCGGCGATGACAAGTAGCATCATTGCTTCGCAGACGGGCACAATGCGAGGTATGGCGCTTACGTCGTGTCTTCCGGTGATTTTTATGATTGTTGATTCGCCATTGGCGGTTATTGTTTCCTGAGGAAGACTTATGGACGGTATGGGTTTTACGGCGACCCTTGCGATTATGTCCGCACCTGTTGAAATACCCCCGAGCACCCCTCCAGCGTTGTTGGTTTTATATCCCTCAAGCGTGATCGGGTCATTATGCTGGCTTCCCAGCATTTCCGCTGCCGCAAAGCCAGAGCCGATTTCGACACCCTTTATGGCTCCTATGGACATTAGTGCGCCAGCTATACGAGCGTCCAGCTTGTCGAAAACGGGCTCTCCGAGGCCAGCCGGGCATCCCCGAACCCTGATTTCCACGACACCCCCAATGGAGTCGCCGGTTTTTTTCACTTCCGCGATGCGGTCAAGCATCTTGGGAAGAGCATCGGGATCGGCACAATACAAGGGGTTTTTCTCGACAAAGTCTTCGTCCACCTTCTCACACTTAACTCCGCCAAGTGCAACCGTGTAAGCTTTAACAGTAATGCCGTGTTGCTGCAAAAATTTTCGAGCCACAGCACCGGCCGCCACCCTTGCAACCGTTTCTCTGCCGGAACTCCTTCCGCCACCTCGCCAATCCCTTATTCCGTACTTTTGGTCGTATGTTATATCGGCATGGCCAGGTCGGTAGGTTCGCGCAAGACGACCGTAATCGGAACTTCTTGCGTCTTTGTTGAATATGACTAACGATATGGGTGTTCCCGTGGTTTTTCCTTCAAATACGCCAGAAAGTATTTCTACTCGATCAGGTTCGCGCCGTTTCGTGGAAGCAGGGCTGCTTCCGGGCTTTCTGCGATCCAGATCTGCCTGAATGTCTTCTTCGCAGAGAGGTACTCCAGGAGGGCACCCGTCCACCACGGCTCCCAGAGCCTTTCCATGAGACTCACCCCAGGTGGTCACCCTGAAAATTCTACCAAAACTGTTACCTGCCATAACTCCTCCTTGCGCTTGACTAACCGTTTCAAAGCGTTATCCTTGTTTATCAAGGAGTTGCGGGCAAATGGAAGCACGAAATGTCCGCTTTGACTGGAACGATTGGAGGGAAGGGAGACATGAGCGATTGGGATCATGATCCTCAGCGTGAATTCGAAAGCGGCGTTGAGGATGAGCTTCAAGAGCCGCCCATGTATAAAGTTTTGCTCCACAACGATGACTACACAACCATGGATTTCGTTGTGGAGATCCTTCAAACGGTCTTCCACAAATCGCCCAGCGAAGCGGTCAAGATTATGCTCAAAGTTCACCACAACGGCATAGGTGTATGCGGGGTGTATCCGGCTGAGGTGGCCGAAACCAAGGTTGAAATGGTGCATCACCTCGCTAGAAAAAACGGATTTCCGCTGAGATGCAGCATGGAAGAAGTGTAAACCATGATAAGCAAAGAATTAGAAGCCATTATTACTGCAGCAATTAAAGAGGCCAGAAGGCGTCGCCACGAGTTTTTCACTCTGGAGCACATCCTGTACGCCTTTGTGATAGATCCAACGGGCAGAAAAATACTCTACCATTGCGGGGTGGATCTGGATCTTCTTAGAGATAACCTAGAACACTTCTTCAACGAAAAGATGGAGAAGCTTCCAAACGGCGTTTACAAAGAGCCCATTCAGACGCTCAGTGTTCAAAGGGTCTTACAACGGGCCATTATGCATGCTCAGAATGCCGAAAAAAAGGAAGTTGAAGCGGGCGATATTCTAGCGGCTATGTTCTACGAGGACCAGTCTCACGCTGTTTATTACTTGAAGATGCAGGGAGTAACCAGGCTGGACATCTTGAATTACATATCCCATGGGATTTCAAAGGTAGGAGCTTACGAAGACGAGGAGCCTCCAGAGTCTGTGACAGGACGAACGACCGCTAAAAAGAAGAGCGCACTTGAAACCTTCACGGTTAACTTAATAGAAAAGGCCGCAAAAGGGCTTATCGACCCTCTCATAGGCCGAGAACAGGAAATCCTGAGAACTCTACAGATACTGAGTCGCCGCAACAAGAACAACCCTATTTTCGTGGGCGATCCAGGTGTCGGTAAAACGGCTATAGCTGAAGGATTGGCGCTCAAAATATATAAGAGGGAAGTGCCACCGGAATTTTACGATACCGAAATTTATGCCCTCGACATGGGTGCTCTGCTTGCCGGAACCAAGTTCCGAGGTGATTTTGAAGCACGGCTCAAGGGAGTTATTCAAGAACTTATGAAAAAGAAAGGAGCGATACTCTTTATAGATGAAATCCACACCGTAGTTGGGGCGGGAGCCACCAGTGGAGGATCTCTTGACGCGTCGAATATCTTGAAGCCCGTTCTTGTTTCGGGAACTATTCGATGTATAGGCTCCACGACTTATGAAGAATACAAAAACTACTTTGAAAAGGATAGGGCGCTGAGCAGGAGGTTTCAGAAAATAGAAATTTCCGAACCAACGCAGGAGGAAACCTACCAGATACTCAAGGGTCTCAAGAGCTACTATGAAGAGCATCACGGCGTAAAGTATTCAAACGCTGCAATCAAGGCGGCCGTTGAACTTTCGGCCCGATACATAACTGACAGGTATTTACCGGACAAAGCCATAGACGTTTTGGACGAAGCGGGAGCCAGTATAAAACTTAAGGAAAATAAGCGAGTTCGCAGGATTGTTGGAGTCAGAGACATTGAGCAGGTTGTGGCTAGGATGGCAAGGATACCGCCTAGGTCGGTTAGTGTATCGGATAGAGAAAAGTTGCAGAACCTCGAGGCGGAACTGAAAAAGGCCGTTTTCGGACAGGACGAGGCAATCGAAAAGTTGGTCCGAGCAATAAAGCGAGCCAGGGCCGGTTTGGGAATACCGGAAAAGCCAGTGGGTTCTTTTCTTTTTATTGGTCCTACCGGTGTGGGTAAGACGGAAGTAGCAAAGCAGCTTGCCAAAGTGTTGGGTATTCATTTTTTGCGTTTTGACATGAGTGAGTACATGGAAAAGCATACTGTAGCTCGCCTTATCGGCGCACCGCCAGGATATATAGGTTTTGATCAGGGCGGTTTGCTTACGGATGCCATCCGAAAACACCCATATTCCGTGTTGCTCATGGACGAGATAGAGAAGGCTCATCCTGACGTTTTCAACATTTTGCTTCAGGTTATGGATTACGCCACTTTGACGGACAATAACGGTAGAAAAGCAGATTTTAGAAACGTTATTCTGCTTATGACTTCCAACGCTGGTGCACAGGAAATGTCTACATCGTCAATAGGTTTTGGAACCGGTAGAGATCGTACAGAAAGCGCCAAAAAAGGCCTTAAGGCTATAGAAAAGATTTTCAGCCCCGAATTTAGAAATCGCCTTGACGCAATTATCGCCTTCAACGAACTGGACCAATCCATAATGGAACGGATCGTGAATAAGTTCGCGAGAGAAATGGAAGAGCAACTGGCGGAACGAAAGGTTCGGATCATGCTCAGCGACGGTGCCAGAAGATGGTTGGCTGAAAAGGGTTACGATCCTCACTTTGGAGCTCGGCCGCTTGCCCGTTTGATACAAACGGAAATAAAAGACGTTTTGGCCGATGAAATCCTTTTCGGCGCTCTTAAAGAAGGCGGAACAGTCAATATTTTGAGCTCTCATGAAGCAGTGCCAGAATCGGACGAGAAAAAGGTTCTCAGGAAGGAAAATCTAGTTTTTGTGTTTGAGAAAGCAATGTAAGCTCCCAAAATTGCTGGAGTGGAACCCAATTTATGACGGTTTTTCGCCTCACCGAAGAACTTATATTTCCACATCCTGAGTGGGCCGATGCCGATGGGTTACTTGCTGTAGGAGGAGATTTGTCGCCCCAGAGGCTTCTTTTGGCATACGCTATGGGTATTTTCCCGTGGTATGATAGAGATTCCCCGATTCTGTGGTGGTCCCCGGATCCTCGCCTCGTTCTATTTCCCGAAAAAACAAAGGTTTCGAAAAGCCTCAAAAGGGCGCTCAGAAAAAAGATTTTTAGGATTTCTTTTGACCAAGCTTTCGGTGATGTTATTCGAGAGTGCGCAAGGGTTAGGTTGGAGCAGGGGGGTGATACATGGATCTTACCTGAGATAATTGAAGCCTACGAAAGGTTACATCACCTTGGATATGCCCATTCGGTTGAAGTGTGGCATGAAGGAAAGCTAGCGGGGGGACTTTACGGTGTGTCGCTCGGGCGTGCTTTTTTTGGCGAATCCATGTTCACTCGGGTAAGAGACGCATCAAAGGTAGCACTGGTAGTGCTTGCCGGATTCTTGAGGAGTTGGCAGTTCCACTTCATAGACTGCCAGATCACGACAGAACACCTTAAGCGCATGGGTGCTGAGGAAATACCACGACAACAATTTCTAGAGCTTCTGAGAAAGGCTATATGTTATCCTACATACTGCGGCCGTTGGTCTCCGTCCCCTGACTATTCCATTGCATCCGAATAACCTTCAAGTTATAAGCCCAAAATTCTCCTTTTATGGGTATTAACGCATAAGCCATGTACGAATAGGTGCCAATCCTTTTCACCTTATGTCGCTTTTTTATTACGCTTACCTGTTTTAGAATGGCGGGGTATGTGGCCACTAGGTTTTCGTCCATATCAAGCAATTCGAAATAGGTTCCATCCGGGTTTATGGGTTCCCTGGAGTTAAAAAAAACGGCAACGAGAAAGACTGGTACCTTGTTCGCCGGATTTACGAACTGCTTTATAGCGAAGTAGTCCTGTGTTACCGGCCCCACCAGACGGGGTTTATTTGAAAAGTTAATCGGCTCGATAGTCGGAAGTTGATCCTCAAACTTTACTTGCAGTCCATACCGGGAAGTAACTCTGGCTGTGTACGCAAGGGGGTCAAATCTTTCCACCGTGATGGCCGTTTTCCTTAGGCTTTCCGTATCTATTTCCTCATGGCGTGTAATTTCTTCCAGTGCTTTCACTTCTTCCACCCGAAGCGATGCAGTCCCACCTCCGCCTGGAATTTCGAACTTCACTTTTTCCTTCGTTATCCAGCAGTACTCAAGTTTCAGTTGCCTTTGATTCTCCAAAGACAGTACAAGCTGTCCTGCATCTGCCCGGAAGGGGACTACACATAGTATTACGAACGTTCCGGAGAACAATAGTACCGGCAAAAGCCTTTTTTGTGGTGCTGCCATGGCGATGCCTCCATAAGGAAACATAATATCCATTATCAGACCTTGAATATAGCCCCGACCACCTTGCTCTTTACTTTACATACCCAAAACTCTATTACAAGAACTTTCCTGATTGCAGTTCCACAATAACAAAGGAGGCACTCTTAATGAACTACATAACAGTACTCGACTACGGCGCAGGCAACGTACGAAGCGTTGTAAATGCTATAAAATCCCTCGGATACAATGTGCGCTTTGTGAAAAAACCACAGGACATAACAAACGCTAGAATCCTCGTTTTCCCCGGAGTTGGCGCCTTCGGAGAAATGATGAAGGTTCTGAATAATCAAGGTTATACCGATGCGCTGCTTCAATATCTTAAAGAAAACCGTCCATTTCTCGGAATATGCCTCGGACTTCAGGCACTATTCGAGGAAAGCGAAGAATCACCAGGAATTCCCGGCCTTGGTTTTTTCAAAGGCCGCGTGGTTCGCTTTAGAACCAATCTTTCCGTGCCACACATTGGCTGGAATGGCTTGAATTTTCTCCAGGAATCTAGACTCTTTAACGAGCTGAAGGGTAACGAAAAGGTCTATTTCGTCCATTCCTACCACGTGGCTCCCGATGACCCCTCCGTGATCCTCACGACAACCAACTACGGATACGAATTCGTAAGCTCGGTCCAAAAAGGAAACATTGTGGCAACCCAGTTTCATCCTGAAAAAAGCGGCTCCGTCGGCTTGAAAATGTTAGAGAACTTCTTAAAGGGCAACGTGTCCCCTGCCCGCCCAGCATCGTCATTAACGACCAGGCTGGCCAAACGTATAATCGCCTGTCTGGACGTCCGAACAAATGACGACGGAGACCTTGTAGTTACTAAAGGAGACCAATACGACGTTCGGGATCGTCGGGACAGGCGGGTCAGAAATCTCGGTAAGCCTGTTGCGCTTGCCCACCGCTACTACCAGGAAGGTGCCGATGAAATAACGTTTCTTAATATTACCGGGTTTCGAGACTTTCCGCTACATGATCTTCCTATGTTGGAGGTGCTGAAGCAGACGTCGGAAAGAGTATTCGTTCCCTTAACAATTGGTGGAGGAATCCGAAGCTACAGAGATCAAAATGGGCGTTACTATTCTGCGCTGGACGTGGCATCTGAGTATTTCCGTTCCGGAGCTGATAAAGTTTCCATAGGAAGCGATGCTGTTTATCTGGTTGAGGAATATTTGAGAACCGGCAAAATGAGCAGAGAAAATGCCATCAGCGAGATAGCTCGGGTCTACGGAAGTCAGGCGGTGGTAATATCCATAGACCCACGGCGGGTTTATGTTAAATCACCGGCAGATACCCATCACCCCGTTATACGGACTTCCATTCCCGGTCCAAACCGCGAGCGTTATTGCTGGTACCAGTGCACCGTCAAGGGAGGTCGCGAAGGGCGTGATGTGGACGCCATTACACTGGCAAAGGTTTGTCAGGAATTTGGTGCCGGAGAAATTCTTTTAAACTGTATTGACCGTGATGGCACCAAAACGGGGTTCGACATTGAACTAATTCAGGCTGTATGTGGTGCGGTTAGCATCCCGGTAATAGCATCTAGTGGAGCCGGATGTGCCGAGCATTTCTTAGAAGTTTTTGAGCGAACCAGAGCGGAAGCTGCTCTGGCTGCGGGTATTTTTCATCGTAGGGAAGTTACGATCGAGGAAGTAAAGCAGTTTCTAAGGGGAAAGGTGGAGGTGAGGCTTTAATGTTGATTTGAAGAAGAGGTTACGAAAGAAAGGCCAAGTGCTGCAAGCTGGCTGAGTGTAGTAAAAATTCCAAAGGTCTGTTCGTTCATATGTTCAGGACGTTTCCTGGCATCTGCATATACAAAACCGATAGTCCTTCGCTTAGGACATATCGGCGCTATGAAACACGGAATATTAACTATCGAAACTGCCGGCGCGGATTTAGCCTTTGCCAGCACCACGGGGTCTCCCTTTTCTCGTATCCACAGTGGATAATCCTCCCGGAGTAGTGAATAAAACAAGTTAACTTTCGGATTTTTAAAGGAAATAATCTCAGGAATTTCCACTTCATCTGCTAAATCGGGTTTAACCAGAAAATGCCGAATTTCAAAGAACTTTCGATCTCTGGAAAGGAGTCCAAACAGGACCACATCCATCGACAAACCGGTGTAAATACCCTCCATTATTAAACTGAAAAGCAGATGCGGATCGGTGAATCCTCGATACATCATGGCAATTATATCTTGGAAAATGTCCAGAATTACCTCGTCGCTGGCGGTGGCTGGTTTTATATGGCCCGCAGTAGAGGTTTTTTCCGAAAGTTCTGGCCCGGATTGGTCGGCACCTTCATTTTTTCTTTTCTCACGCCCCAATTCGGTGCGTGCAACGGTATATGCATATTCTTTGTAAAGCTTTTCCAGCGCCTCACAATTGTGAACTCCTTGCTTTATCGCCGACATTACAATTTGGGCAGGAATGTGTAATTCCGCGCTAATTTCCTTGATAAGTGCCTGCCATCGCGAGCTGTTATTACCGTTGTTTTCAAGCAGGTTTTCAATCTGCGTAGCAAAATCAAGAATCTTTCCTCTCGTGGACTTTCTACCACCGGACAGCGCCTCATCGGCAATCTCCGAAAGCTGCCATTCCCTGTTCAAGAACGCTGCAACCTCCTTCGCAGAAATTCCCAAAATCCTTTTCTGAGCTGCTTCCAGTGGCAAATCGCTCATCTTCACGAGACTTTCTATTTCTTTCAGTGTCGCCCGATCTACAAAAGCCTCGACAACGAGATATCCCAAGTTTTGCATAAGATCGGCTAAAAAGATTTCTTCAGGACTCGGATCTTTGGCAGCCATGGCGAGTTGCTTGGCATACTCAGCCTCTTTGAGCATCTTCAACAGCCGTGATATTATGGAACTAAAGTGTCTAGAGTTGACAACATCCTCAAAAAACGCAGCCGTTGCCGCAAGGGTTATCACATTTCTGATACCCAGCATTACTATGGCTCGTGTAACGGACCTTATACGAAACACGCCTGTGTTATAAACAGGACTGTTTGCCAGCTTCACAATTCGAGCAGAAAGGCCTGGATCTCGCAGTATATTTTTTGCAAGCTCCGATAGGGAAACCTGATCACTAAAACCTACAAGCTTCAAGTTTTGCAGGGTTTTCCTGAAGACAGGGAGACCTTCTTTGGCTATGTTTCGTAGAACCTTTTGAAAATCTTCCTTTGAGGCTGCTTTTTCCACCAGCCGGCTCCCTACACTCTACAGGTAATATTTGTGGAGGTACTCCAACACCATCCTATGAGTGTTGAAAAAAGGCGTAATGTCGGCAACAGAATTTTTCATTATCTGCGTCCACTTACGTGGCGCGGCATAATATGTTGTAACCATATCATCCAGATCATTGTAAAGGTCCATTGCTGCTTCTTCGTCCGTCTGTTCTTCGTCGTCTCCTATGGCCCAACCATTTACGCGATCCCTGCAGGCTTCCCGCCACCATCCATCGAGGACACTCATGTTTATTCCTGCATTGAAGGCAACCTTCATGCCACTGGTACCGCAGGCTTCTCTTGGCCTTCGAGGAGTATTCAACCACACATCAGCTCCCTGAGTCATCAACTTGGCTAACCACATATTGTAGTTAGGAAGGAAAACCAGTCTCAATCTATTTTCGTACTCTTTTGACATTTCAACAATACGCCTGATTAAATCTTTACCGGCCTGATCTTGAGGATGGGCCTTCCCGGCGAATATATATTGAACGCGATCATAAGAAAGATTCAACAGATATTCAATATCGGTGAAAATTAACGTTGCTCGTTTGTATGCTGCTGCTCGTCGAGCAAAACAAATGGTCATAAGTTCATCAGTAAAGCCAACTCCGGTAAGTGAATTTACATATTTGATAAGCCTTCGCTTAGCTTCCAGCTTGGCTCGTATCAAAGCTTCATCCGGTATGTTAACGGCTTCTTTTAGCGACTGTGGATGTTGCCTCCAGTTCGGAACATACTCGTCGTAAAGCTTGGCAAACTCAGGGCCTGTCCACGTTAAATGATGTACTCCGTTTGTTATATGACCGATTTCGTAGCCGGGAAACATCTGTCGAGATATTTCTCCGTGGAGCTCACTGACGCCGTTGCTTGCTCTAGAAAGGTTCAAAGCCAGCACGGTCATGTTAAGCATGTCTTCGCCTGCTAGATCGCGAATGTTGTAAGGCAAGTAATCACCGAGGACCTGGTGAGCCATGTCATACGGGAATTTGTCATGTCCCGCAGGGACTGGGGTATGGGTAGTAAAGATACACTTCCGCCTAACCCTATCCTCGTTTCCTTCGCAGTCTCGCAGCAGTGCTAGTGTAAGAAATGCAGCGTGCCCCTCGTTCATGTGATAGGTCGTTATGTCGGGTTCCAGCTTTTTCATAGCCAGATACCCGCCGATGCCAAGCACCGCTTCCTGCATAATACGGTTATAATGGTCTCCACCGTAGAGGTATGCCGTTATGAGACGATCCCTCGGTTCGTTATCATCGAGATCTGTGTCCAGAAAATACACGCTTACCTCACTCTTTTCCCCTACACACCGGTGTTTCCAAACTCCGACATAAACCGTACGACCATCAATGTGCAGGGGAATCTTCATGGGCAGTGGCTCCATGTAACCTCTTGGATCAAAGAGCGGATAATCTTCGAGCTGGATGCCGTCTGGCGTTATGTACTGCACAAAGTATCCACGTTTGTAGAGAAGTGTCACACCCACAACCGGCAACGCCAGATCGGCGCTGGACTTAAGGTGATCCCCTGCCAGAATGCCAAGACCTCCGCTGTAAGTTGGGATATTTTCGTCAATCCCTATTTCCATAGAAAAATACGCGATTTTCATTCAGACCCTCGACCCTCGTTTTTTTAGAAACCGCCCAGCAAAGCCCCTAGCCTGCTTCATTACCAGTTTCGTCTATATCACAATAATACTTCCACTAGCAATAATGCCCGGTCAGCCCAGACATTTTTCGCCTGCCAATTCATGCTCTCCTCGGTTAATGAGTTTCAAGCTATTTTGTACCTAATTGGGGAAACAGCACAGAAAGAGCGTTGCTAGAAAAAATCATTTGAGAAGGGTAACTGATTTGTTATCTCTCAAACATTCGTAAATCTTTTTGAAGCGATCTCTCAACTTCCAGAAAACTTCCACTAAAACCGGATCAAAGTGCGTTCCCTTTTCACTCATTATTATCTCAACTGCCTTTTCATGTGTAAAAGGCTCTTTATAAGGTCGCCTTGACCTGAGGGCATCGTAAACATCAGCAATTGCCACTATGCGCGCAGAAAGAGGAATATTCTCGCCTTCCAGACCATCAGGATATCCGGTGCCATCCCATCTTTCATGATGATGCCTGGCAATTTCTATCCCCATTTCGATAAATTCATTTCCTGCATGTTTCTTGGCAACTTCTTCAAGTGTCTGAGCCCCGCGAATAGTATGTGTTTTTACTACTTCAAATTCCTCCGGTGTTAACTTCCCGGGCTTCAATAATATTTTGTCTGGTATAGCTACTTTCCCCACGTCATGCAAAGGACTTGCATGATAAATCGTTCTGATAAAATCTTTGTTCACTTCCCTCTCGTAACCTGGCTGTCGAGCCAGCTCCTCTGCAAGAGCTCTAGAAAAAGCTCTTACCCTTTCCAGGTGTTTGCCCGTATCGTCATCTCTATATTCGGCAAGCTTTGCCATTGCGAATATGACTGCTTCGTAAGCATCCTTCAATTCCCGGATCTTCTCCTTGACCATGTCTTCCAGGAAGTCGTTCATAAACCGCAATTCTTTTTGAAGCCTTTTTATCTTCAGGTGAACTTCCATCCTTGCCAGCAACTCGCTCGTATTAAAAGGCTTGTAAATATAATCGACGCTGCCTGACTGCAATCCCTTCAGCACATGATCAGAATCCCGGTAACCGCTAACAAAAATAATCGGCACATGCTTTAATTCCTCATCACTCTGAAAAACGGCGCACACTTCATACCCATTCATATCCGGCATATTCACATCTAAAAGTACCAGATCCGGTGGTTCTCGCTTTGCAGCCATTATGGCCAGCTTTCCAGATGGTACCGGTCTCGGGATATAACCGTGGGTTTCGAGAAAAGACGATAGGAAATCTAAACTTACCTTATCATCATCCACCACCATTATAACGGCCTTATCCTTAAGATCCGTCATTTCCTATTCCTTCTGTTAAATAACTTTCTTCAAAGGTCCATCTCCTACGCCAATTCCCAGGCGTTGAAGGATATCTTCATACCTGTACTCGGATACCAGTTCATCCAGCTCATCTGCCAACGCACGGTTGTACTTTCTCAATTCCTTCAAAGCTTCACGAAATTCATGCAGATCGGCTTTAATTATCGCATCGGCCAGAGTCTCAACTAATTCCTTGGGAACATCGGCCAAATTCTGCCTTTGTGCTTCTTTTCCACTTTTCTTATCCACAGCCGCCTTCTTGAGCTCAATACCAAAGCAATCCATCAAACAACGGCGGATTTCGCTAAAAGTAAAAGGCTTAGGAAGGAAGTAATCCGCACCAGCTTCCTTTGCTTTTGATACACTTTCCACAAAAGCTTCTGAAGAGCAGGCCACGATTTTCAATCTCTCAGGAGCGTACTCTTTTCTTATTTTTCTTATACACTCATAACCGTCCATCCCCGGCATTACAAGATCCATAAAAACAGCATCCGGCCTGTAAGTTTTCAACATAAGCAAAGCTTCCTCCCCACGAGAGGCTGCTCGCACGAAACACCCCAAGCTCTCCAAAAATTCTTTCAATACAGCCGCGCTGATCGTATCATCATCGCAAATCAGAATGTTCAATGGCTTTTCAAGCTGATAATTTTCAAACTCGGATGTGTCAATATATTCCTTGCTCATATCATCGTAATGGCCCACTTCAAAAACAACCTCAATGGAAAATATAGTTCCTTTGCCTTTTTCACTGCTTACTTTGATATCCCCTTCCATAAGTTTAGCATGACTCATGGCTATCTTTAATCCAAGTCCCCATCCATTTACTTGGCCACCCCCATGTAAAGGCGCCTGGTGAAAAGCTTTGAAAATTCGCTCAATTTCGTTCTCTTCCATCCCTCTACCAGTGTCCTTAATATCCACTATCACCCTGATTTTTGAATCTCCGAGCTTTTGTGAAACAACGTTCACAGCAACATAACCGCTATCCGTGTATTTTATGGCGTTTCCAATGACGTTGCTTAATATCCGACGAAACTTTACCCTATCTCCAACGACACAAACCGGCAGTGACGGGTCAATGTTTATATTAAAAGCGAGAGATTTTCGATTAGCTATTAGGGAGAATGTTGAACTCAGCTCTTCAAACAAAGCCCTAATGTTGAAAGGTCTTTTATCCAGTTCAACCTTACTGGCTTCTATTTTTGAAATATCCAGGATATTGGTTGTTATATCCAGCAGATTCCTGCCGCTGCTCAAAATCTTTTGCACGTGCGCTCGCTGTCTCGACGTTAGGTCACGCTCCTGCAAAAGGAGTTCAGCAAAACCCATAATGGCCGTCAGCGGAGTTCTTATATCATGGGTCATTCGGGCTAAAAATTTTGACTTTGCCCGATTAGCCAGATCAGCATCAGCTCTGGCTCGTTCCAACTCATAGGTCAGTTGCTTCAACCTCTTCTCATTTCTTCTCAAGTAAAACACCATAACCAAAAGGAGCGAAATTGCAATGAAGGCCACCAACAGTTTCTCTTCAAGGTGACTTGGCAAAAGAATTGGGGTCTTAAATACAGCAATATTACAGGTCGTACCTTCCAAACGTTCTGTCAGACCTTCAATGCCATTACGAATAGCAGCGTTATCTGCATTGTCTGTAAGAACCATCCAGCTACCATTTTCCAATCTCTTGAACCACAACTGTAAGCCACTATCGTCCAAAAGAGCCAATGCCCTAACGAATTCGTACAATCCCTCCCTAGGCAGAATTGCTTGCTTGAAAAACTCTACGCCATCGAAACACCCAACCACATATCCATAAGCGTGTTGCTCAACACTTCCACCGTTCACCACTCCACTCACACACAGCAAACATCTACCCTTGTTACGCACAAGAGTGAAGATTTCATTCCCTTTGGACAGGACGTGCTCCAAAATTCGCTTTGAAATGTACTCCCCCTCTTGAGTTACAATTCCATGGTGACTGTCTAAAAGCACCAGCGAATTATACATTTTGCTCTGCAAATCACCGGGTTCCACCAAACTTTTAAAAAATTCTTCCACTTCGTAGAGAGAAACCCTCAACCCATACTGCATACTCATGCCTAGGCGCTTGTTAATAAAGAAAGCCATTAGACGGTAGTCGGATGTTATGTGCCTGAAATTGGCACGGCGCAGATTTAAATGGTATAATAATTTGTTTTTTAATCCCCGAACCTGATTTGTAAACTTGCTTTCAAAAACTCTCTCTAGATGTCGCTGCTCCTTTATTGTATCAACCACATGGTAGCCGGCAATGACCATCAAAATAGCGCCCACTACCGACACCAAGACCTCAATCTTAAAAAATCGAAACTTCATTTCTTTACCTTAACAAAAAAATCCGGGAAAAAGTGTGGTGCAAGGGGATAATACTTTTTGACCAGTCCAATGTAGGTTCCATCACTTTTAATCTTGGCAAGAAATTTGTTAAATTCCGTCAGAAGATCTTGTGAATCCTTTCTAAAAGCACAGGCCATAACCTGACGTTTGGAGACAGGACCGATAACCTTCACCTTACCGGGCCACTTTTTCAAGGCAATCAATGCATCGGGAACATCTAAAATTGTGGCATCCCCAAGACCATTGAAAACTGCACCTGCTAGGTCATTCAAATCTCCGTCGAAAAACCTGATTTTGGCTCCGAATTTGTCAAGCCCGTAGAGGTAAGGATCCAGACAGGTATTCTTTTTCCCTAAAACTTCCAAACCACCAATTAATTTTTTCACCTGCTCCACATCTTTATCTTCATTTTTGGTGGGAACGATTGGATTCAGAGGGGACGAGGCTGGTGTAACCAACCATACCTGAGTGGGGAAAACAGGGTCGGAGAAAAGAACAAGTTTCTTCCTCCATGGAAGCACCGTCAGACCAGTGCATATAAGATCGCCTTTTACCTCTGTTTTACCGGTGATAACTACTTCATTTCCGGAAACTTGAAACTCCAGGCCTGTAAGATAAGAGATCACATTATCCCACGAAGCCGTAACAGTCGCATATCCGACACCAAGATAATCCGCAAAAAGCTTTACCAGCTCAATGCTAAATCCACTTCCCTCACCGGTGTTAAAGTTGGCATAAGGCACCGCAATATGCCTCAGTACTCCACGTTCTTTTATCGCCTCCAGAGTGCTTTCCGCTGCAACCGACCCTGAAAACAACAATAATATACATGCACACGTCAAACACTTAAGCATTCGTGACATTTCACCAATCGCATTAAAACTCCAATCTTTCACTCTCTTCTTCCCTCTCACTTTCTTTTTTGCCTTCTTTATCCTGCAAAGCCGGAGAAACTCCCTTACCACCGGCTCTCTCGGGAAGTCTGAACTTAGTTGAAGCCAAACGAGTCGTCTCTCTCGTTGGTGGAGTTCGTGAAAGTTGCTCCCTGCCTCGCGAATCTGCTCCGCTCCCGTATATCACCCTCTCTAGATCCTTCACATACTCTTTAAGACTTCTCCCCTGCCCGCTCAATTCCTCGGCTGCAGCAGCATTTTCTTCCGCACTTGCTGCATTCTGCTGAACAACCTTATCTAATTCAGAAAGGCCCTGATTAGCCTGAGTCACACCCTCGGCTTGCTCCTTCGAAGCCTCAGCGACTTCATCCACCAGAACCTCTACTTTTTTAGCTTCTTCCTCAATCAGCTCAAAGTTGTTCTTGATTTTCCTCGTGTTTTCGGCACCCTCCATAATCTTTTTGGCCATTTCCTCAATAATAACGGCTGTTTGCTTAGCTGCTTCAGCAGATCTCATTGCCAGAGACCTCACTTCGTCTGCTACCACTGCAAACCCGGCTCCTGCTTCTCCAGCCCGTGCAGCCTCAACAGCCGCATTCAACGCCAGCAAATTAGTCTGAAAGGCTATCTCGTCAATGCTCTTTACGATTTTCTTCGTTTCCTCGCTAGCCTGTTCCGTCTCTTCCATGGCCATAACCAGACTCCCCATGTCCTCTTCTACAGCGGAGAGGTTTTTTAACATATCTCTGACCATCCTGGCCATATCCGCGGCGTGTTGGGCATTCTGGCGGGTCATAGAGCTCATTTGTTCCATAGCGGCAGAGGTTTGTTCAAGAGAAGCTGCTTGTTCTGTGGCCCCTTCAGCCAGTTCTTCACTCGAAGAGGCAACCTGTTCTGCAGCCGAAGCAACCTGATCCGCCGCTTCTGCAATGCCCTGAGCCGAAGCTATTACCGGCCTGGTTATCAGGCGAGCCACCAGCACGGCCAGCAGAATGGCAACAACAAAACCGGCGCCCGTGACTATTCCTACAATGGCTTTTACTTTCCTTACCTTCGTAACAGATTGGTTGGCGATAGAATCCGCAAATTCCTTATTTAGCTTCACCAAGCTTTCCAGTGCAGCATCAACCTTCTTCTTGTATTCAAGGATGGCACCGCCCAGCAGTTTCCCCATCTTTTCATAAGTTTTCACACTGCTAACGGCCGAACTTTCAACTACAGACAAAGTTTTAAGTAAGTTTTCAGCCAGTGACCTTATATCGGAATCCTGGCCGGCATGCTGCCCAATTGCTTTTTCGTAAGCATCTGCCGCAAGAACGACCTGGCGAACAAGACTTTTCATACGAGACCCGACTACTAATCCTTCCAGTTCTCTAGCCAAATTTGCTACCGAAGGCTTATCCCCTTCCGCAATACTCCCTTTTTCAAAGTGCCCAATCGCTCCATTGAGAGACTTAAAAATACCCGCCTTGATTTTTTCCACTCCCTGGAGAAAAGCTCTGGGGTCCCGAATACCGGTTTTTTCAAGATCTTTCACCATAAGCTTGAATTCTTCGTTAGATTTTTTCAACGCTGCAACTTCTCTCTCAAAATCCGCTCTTAGCTTATCTTCACCCGACAGAGCCGGTATTGAGATGTACCTTTTCCATTCTACTTCATAATCTTTAAGTGTTTTTTCATTTTCCTTGAGGAACGCATTCCTCTGCTCGAAGGAAAGGGCTGGATTCAAGAGTTTCTGAAGGTTTGCATCGATCGCTTCCACAGAGGCTGCTATAGTGGTTAAGGAACTGATCCGCGGGATGGTTCCGGAAACCCGAAAGGTACTCTTACCAATTCCAACCGCACCAACCCATCCTACTACCCCAATTAATAAACCAATAAAGCCTACAATCAAAAAACCAACCAATAATTTGGTGGACAGTTTAACACCCTCCATCATTGTTCTTTTCCCTCCTCAATGCTTGATGCTAAAAATGAATTTTTGAACATATCAAAACGCTAACCCCTTGTTTTTTTTTTTTTTTTTTTATATTC
>Ga0190313_1000518_pt1 | contig 22878 bp, 28 predicted proteins | sample 4870071011_MG_FD_169989 | JGI IMG/M metagenome (GOLD analysis project Ga0190313, IMG submission 169989) | Hydrothermal vent sediment bacterial communities from Southern Trench, Guaymas Basin, Mexico - 4870-07-10-11_MG | ecosystem: Environmental > Aquatic > Marine > Hydrothermal vents > Sediment ...
GGAAGCTTGTGAAGGCGAGGCAGGACGTGAGGGACTTTCTATTCCCTTATGTGGGATTTGTTGCCTTCGTCCGCATTTACGACAGGGCACTCACCGAGGACCTTTCTATTCCCTTATGTGGGATTTGTTAAGCCTGTAGTTAAAGATACATCTCCCCTTCAGTATGTTGTCTTTCTATTCCCTTATGTGGGATTTAGGTGGTACGCCCTTATGGGATGCCTTGGTACATGTTGGTCTTTCTATTCCCTTATGTGGGATTCTGGATAGACATGTTCGTTAAGCAAGGACTTGACAGAAATATACCTTTCTATTCCCTTATGTGGGATTTAATCCAAAGGGAACAACACATAGTCAAGAACACGAAGAGATAATGCTTTCTATTCCCTTATGTGGGATTTCCTGAGTTCACTAGCTTTATATGGACTGTATGCACACCAGTACTCTTTCTATTCCCTTATGTGGGATTTTTTAAGCGAGCTAATAGCTTCACTTTCACTTATGACTCCGTCCTTTCTTTCTATTCCCTTATGTGGGATTTTGTTCGCAAAGAACTGGGCACCACTACTAGCCAGTCACATCGCTCTTTCTATTCCCTTATGTGGGATTTGATAATTGATATAGGTACGGCTATTCGTATTCTAAAATTTCTAGCCTTTCTATTCCCTTATGTGGGATTTACACAAAGGCAGGTACGTCTGTATCCTCTTGGATCAGGAAGTCTTTCTATTCCCTTATGTGGGATTTCATAGAAGAGAGGTGATTGAGTGATGGAATTGAGTGAAATATTTCATCTTTCTATTCCCTTATGTGGGATTTCGTGGGGTGCTTCTTGAACACCCCTACAACACTAAGTAACAAAAATATATAAGAGTTTCTCCATTGTTCACGAAGTCCTTCATTCTGTTTTCTTTATGTTCTTCCTACATCAGAACATACTTAGTGGTTATTTTAAGCTTATTTGGGGTTGTTCTGTTGGTGTTTCATGTAGTTTTATGTTGGTTTAATTTAATTTTTGTATACAGCTATACAAACTCACCCATCAGAACATTCTGATGTGTTTATGAATTTGCTATTTATGTTTAGGGTTCATAGCTTTGTGTTTCTGTAATGTGTTGTTCTGTTGGTGTGGTATTACCTAATTGCTCCATGCTGTTTTAAGGTCTTTCGTCATACGTAGTTGTTTGGGTGGTTTGTTTGGATGTTTTGAGGTCTGAGGATGTTATGGCTTTGTTTGGTGTTGGTTCTGGTAGTGTTGATTGTGCTGGTCTTAAGTTGACTTTAGCTGAGGTTTTCAGGATTTCTAGTCCTGGTAGGTTAGGTGTTGGTGTTAGGGAGTTACCTAGGTATGAGGAGGTTATTGCTAGGGATGGCTGGTTCTACCTTGAGCCTGGACCCTACCTAATCAAGTATGGTGAGTATGTCAGGATCCCTAATGGTTATGTAGGATTAGCTATTCAGAGGTCAACACTACTAAGGATGGGTGCCTCACTATACACAGCAGTATGGGATCCCGGGTACGAGGGTAGGGGGTCAGGACTACTAGTAGTACATAACCCTAAAGGGATATGGTTGGAGAAGGGAGTTCAGATAGCTCAGTTAGTAATGATTAAGATGACAGGTAAGACATCAATGCTATACAGAGGTACGTACTACAGAGAAAGGTAGGATGTACTGGAAGCTGAAACATTGAAGTTAGGTACGGACTCTGTACCTCAAGATCATAGTGATATTAACTACGTGAGCAACGATCAAGGATATAGCAGCTAGAGTAGCTATGAGAGAGAATAACCTAGCAAAACTAAACGTCACTCCAGACGATAGTAGGTATGAAAGCCACACCATAGCTAACACATTACCAGCCAATAAAGCTAGATACCCCCTCAAACCCCTAAGTGTAGGTATTAGTAGCAGTAACGCAATAACTAGGAACACAATAGAGCTAAACACCATTAAAGGAATCACGTAAGACTCCATAAAGCTAATCACAAAACCAACCACATATAGAATACCGAGAATACTCAAAGCTTTCCTGAAGCTAGCCCTAACTAATAAGTAGTAGTAATATATGAGACCAGCAAACACCATTACAGTGCATAAGTCATATATGAAGATACTGACTTGAGCTAGAGAGGTAGGGTCGTAGAGAGGATTCAAGGTTAGTGGGTATAGAGGTCTTATGTCTGTATAGAGTGGTGAGTCTAGGAGCACATGCATTAGAGTGCCTGAAACACCAGCAATGACGTATTCCTTGAGACTGTATGAACCCTTACTAATGAGTAGTAGCTTACTCCACAACCTACATACAAACATATCAACTAGGTACATAACGTAAGCTAGTACTAAACCTAAAGCGAACGCACCAATGAATGTGTGTAGGTAACCATGAAGAGGGTAGTTAAGACTTAGCATCATCACTAGGAAGGGCTCAACATCAACTATTACATTAGCTACAATGAATGTTGGTACATGAATAAACCTTCTTAATGGTAGGCCAATAGCTAGTGCGGGACCTAAATGGAATGGTGTGAATGGCATATTACCGTAGTATACGAGTATTCACAAATTAAAGTTTGTGAGTGAATCATCCATACTACCTTATATCAAACACTTGATTAGAACCTTAACGTAGTGGTCTGTAATGCTTTGTTACCGGGCATGCTGGGCACTTACCCTCTTTGTATAGGGGGCATTCACTGCACCTAAAACCGCATGGTGCTACATCTAGGACTGGGTCAGCAATTCTTAAGTGTATGTGTGTAGGTACTACTAACTCCTTAGCAATGAATACCTCACTCCTCCTAATACCTCTTGAGGTTCTGATAGCGCATTCATTAATACATGACTCTAGAGTATCTATATCTTCGAAAGCCATTATTGCTATATAGTTCATCCCACCAATGAGAGGTGCTAAGAAAAGTAGTCTAGGGCAGTCCTTAAATCTCTTAGCAATATCCCTGAAGTACTCATAACTTTCCAACTCAGCAATTATTACAGCGAATACGTAGTCCTTAGAATTAAGTAATGCGGAAACTCTAACATCACCACTTGATATTAACTTCTCAAGTCTCTTCTTAACACCCACATGACTCATACCCAACTTCTTAGCAAGGAATACTAGTGAAGCTCTTCCATCCTCCTGTAGTAACTTAACTAACTTCCTATCAACCTCATCCTTAATCAATCTAGCACCATGATTAAGTTATTAACTAGTTAAATATAGCTTAACTAATGTATCTAAAGCTACATAGAGGCCGGCACCAATTATTGACGCACCATAGATTACTCTAAGAAACCAGGGTGGTGACTTAGTAGCTAGTTTAGCACCAATCCATGAAGCTAGTAATGTAGGTATTCCCACGGCTATGAGCATCAGTGGGTCCATGAACCCACTAGCCGTTAGTACTGCTGACCCTAAACCAGCTACTGGCAACATTTGGGTACTCGACGTACCTATAGCTACATGTGTTGGGTATCCTAAAGCTATGTATGTAGGGACAAAGTATATACCCCCACCAAAACCACATAAACCCGTAGCAAAGCCGGCTACGAACATCAATAATGAGAGTCTTAAGCCGTGCTCTAAAACCTTAACAGCTTCCACGGTTACACGCTTAACAAGGGCTGCTCTAGCCTTAAGTGTTGAACGTATTACGTAAATACCTATAGCTACACATACGAAGCCGAAGAATACTCTTAGATGTTGTGCTGGTATGTACTTAGCAACTACGTAAGCACCTAACGAGACACCAACCATAGCACTTAATGAAGCATTAATTAAACCTTTAATATACACGTGCTTCTCCCTCAAATGAACGATAACACCAGGTACAGTGGTTAGAGCAACAACAGCTTGATTAATGGCATAAGCAACCTTAATGGGTATACCGAAGAGATACATGAGCATAGGGATCCTAAGAAAACACCCACCAACACCTAACCACGTAGCTAGTAACCCAGGTATGAGAGCAGTTAGTAGTAAGTAAAACCAAGTTAGCGGTGATGTAAAGTCTACAGGCACCAGGTAACACCCAGAACTTACTATATGATGAGTTTAAAAATGTAACTAATCTATGAATACCTGTTACAATTTTAAACCAAGCAAAGTAAAACCACTGCTATACGCTAATGGAGTTGATAATTCCTTAATAGATTGGTAGCCGGGCGGGGATTCGAACCCCGGTCACGGGGGTTCTCCCCTTAAAGGGCCAGAGCCCCGCATCCTTGGCCGCTAGACGACCCGGCTTCACATAACTGGTTTATTGAGAAGTTTTAAGCATTTAATGACTTGGTGCCGCCGCCGGGATTTGAACCCGGGACCTCCGGATCTCCCAGGGCGGGGCCGTATGAGTCCGGCGCTCTACCAGGCTAAGCTACGGCGGCACCATAACCTACTCCTCAAGGAGGGATTTAAGTTTTGTAGTACTAATGAGGTTCAACCCCTAAATACTCCCTTAGAATTATGTGTTATGGGGATGATTAGTGACTCCAATGGTGATTGGTGATCGTACTCCGCCCCTAAATGACCCACTACATACTACGTAACCTCTTCTCAAGCTCCTCAGCTATTAATGTCTTTAAGTCATATCTGTGAATCCTTATCAAGTGTAGGTACATACCCCTCTTAGTGAATGGCCCCTTACGACATAAGCCACAATAGAGTAGTCCATGAGGATTCCTAAACGATACTATACTGGACACTACATCTATGACTTCATTAACCGTGGGTAGTAGTGTTGGACCAACAATAACAGCTAACTTATTCCTGTCAAACTTAATACCTGAAGCAGCCTTAGCAGTGAATTCTATTAGCTTTTCAGAGAATGAGTTAATTCTAGACGTAGTTAACACCATCTATACCACCCACAAACAATATTAGTGACAGTAATCCAGCCTGAAGAGCTAATCCAGGATTACATGACTTAAGTATACGTTTCAAAACTCTAGACCCTCTAATGTCGATACCAAATACATGACTCATCATCCTCACCAACGCATCCACATCTCTACATGAAACACTACCTTCAGCAATCCTCTCCCTCAAATATATGAGCTCTATTAAAAAGTCCCTCAATACATTCTCATCAATACTGCTAAACCTTAACTTCCTACTCATTAACTCAGAAATCTCGGAAGCTAAGCCATTAACATAACTACCTACACTCAACGTCATAACGAACTCAGAAACTAAGTACTTAACAAGCTTTAATAAATCAGTAAATGCTTCATGCTCACCAACATCCCTCAATACTTGAGATGCGGATATGGTCACAAGTATATCATCAGCTAAGTTTAAAGCCTTACTAATTAAGGATTCTACATCATATTGAACCCTCCCAAATAAAGTACTTACTACAGACTCATTAATTACTTCATCATTACCAACTACTTGCAACAAGACACCAATCAAAACCTATACTCATGTGATTACACTTATATCTCACAGCAAATAACTCAAATAACTATTACACAAAGTAATTACAAAATCAATACACTGTATTAACGTGTAGGTAACTCCGTATTACTAGCTTAACACCTTTTTAACTAATAAGCGTGAGTAGGGAGTTAAGTCAGTAAGTGATTAATATCGTGGGTTAAGCCATGTGCGAGTTTAGAGTGTATAGTGAGAGCTTCTACGTTAGAACTAACAAGAGGTTTGAGGTTATAAGGATAACTGATAGGGTTGAAGATGTAGTTAGAGCTTCAGGTATAAGGAATGGCTTAGTACTGGTCTACCTACCACATGCTACTGCAGCACTCATAGCTAATGAGTATGAACCAAGAATAGTCAGTGACTACATTGAATGGGTTAGAAAGAATATACCGCCCGAGGCCCCATGGAGGCATAATGAGATAGATAGTAATGCACATGCACACATAGCTTCAGCATTCATAGCGTCATCAAGGGTCTTCCCGCTAATTAATGGTGAGTTAGTTAGGGGTACGTGGCAGGAGATACTACTCTTAGAACTTGATGGACCGAGGAATAGGAGGGTGTTAGTGGAGGTTCTAGGTTGTTGATGTACTCACTCAAACATTTCAAGCCAATACTTTTTAGCTATGTTTAACAATTCATTAAGAAACTTACACGTATCTTCATCAACACTTAATCTACAATAACTTGATGAAACCTCAAAGAAGTTTTCCCTATACGTAACCCTTACTGAGGGAAAAGCTTTAGGTACATCTCTTGAACTCATTAGTATGTAGATGGATCTTGAAGGTATAACCTTACTTACAACTACCTCAGATGGGTATGAACCTCTATAGTTACGTATGAGCTCAGCTAATTCCTTAAAGCCTGACTTAATTAAGTAATTCAAGTAATTAATGTTCTTAATCTTTAAATAATACTCACACATATTCTCATTAACTCTAACATCGCATACTAACTCATTATTAACTCTTACAGCACCATAGATACCCCCTTCAACATTCCTGATTTCAACATCAGCTCTTAAGTCTTCACATAACTTAGTTAGATGTTTAAGTAGTTCATCCTTAGTTATTGAACACCTCTTAAATATGCTACGAATCATTTGAGATCCCGGTTGCTCTAATATGGTACCATCAACCTTCCTTCTTCATACATAACTTATTGATTATTGATGTAACTTCATCGAATAATGCGGTGGCGTCAACACTACATGGTATATTATAGAGTATAAACATGACTGAGCGTAGCTCACCATTGACGTAAGCTCCCTTAACTCTTAACTTACCCTCATAATTCTTAACTTTCACAGTTAATTCGTCACTCCAGCAAACCCTAACATTACCTACCCTAAGTTCATCCCTACACTTAAAGCACCAGGGAAGTATTGGTAGGTCACCAATAACTGTTCCTACTCCATTCTCACATACACATACAAGCTTGTAGAAGTCCTTAACGACGTGCTCAATTACGTAAGGCAAAGTTTGCACCTAAATCTATAGGTTAGTAATTTAAAGAGCTTTAAGGACAGCTCCTAAACGACGGGTTTAAGCTCCGTCCTACAGTATGGGCACCTACCATGTACTACCCTATAATCTGCTTCACAGAAGTATGCTGGAATACCTAGCTTAACACATCTAGGGCACTGGTAGACTCTATCCTTACCAACTATTAACTTCCTATTACATATGGCACATCTCTTCTGAATCCACCCTAGATGCCCACCAGCATTAGTACCCATGAGACTTACCACACTAACACCTCAATGTAGTGGGTATGTAGCCCTAAAAAAGTTAACTATTAGGTTAAGAACAATTAACACTTATCCTTAAATATAAACTCTAAAATAACATAAAGCTTAGGTCTGAGAATGCCTACAGTAAGGTTTTGTGCTGTAGGTGATATACACGGTACTAGGTATTTCAGTATATTCAAAGCTTCATTGAAGAGTATTGTCGGGTTTAAACCCGATGCATTCATACTTGCTGGTGACTTAGTTGATGAAGGTAAGGTAGACGATCTTGAGTACATAATTAGGGAGATTAAGAGTAAGTTCCCATCAGTACCCATATTTGCTGTATTTGGCAATGAGGAGTACCACGAGTTAGAGGCTGAATTCGTTAATAGATATACTGAAGTAATATGGCTCAACGATACACCAGCTCTCTACTACATAAATGGAGTCAAGGTAGGTCTCATCGGAACGAGAGGGGCTCTCGATAAGTTGACATTTTGGCAGAGGAAGCATAAACCTGAATTAGAGATTACCTATAAGGAAAGACCCAAGTTAATTAAATCCATGATTAAGGAGTTAAGAAGATATGCGGACATTGTTATCTTAGTAAGTCATTATGCACCAGTATTCATTACTGTTAAGGGTGAGCCTGAGAAGGTGTACCCCTACATGGGCTCTAGAGAAATGGAGAGAGTTATAAGAGAGGTTAAACCTGATATAGTTATTCATGCTCATGCACATAATGCTAGAATAGTTGATGCGGTAGTTGATGGTGTTAAAGTATATAACGTCTCACTACCTGCTAGAAAGGGCATAGCACTGATTGAAGCAAGACCTAGAACCACACTTCTAGGATTTCTTAGAGCACCTAGTAAGGTTACTGAATCATAACATTTCCCACGAAAATTGATGAAGTCAGTATAGGTATAACATCTGAAAGGTCTAACCCCTTTCTTATAAGCTCCCTATCAATCTTTAACGATTTAACTATATTAGACATACCCTTAGGAGCAATGGGTAGTTTAACGTTTGCTACATCAAGCGCTATATCAGTGAAGACCTGAATCGCAGCAAGATTATAATCCCCTGTCTTTACGTATATGTTAACGAATTTTTGACCATACCTTGATATAGCAGCATAATTACGTGCAAAGAACTTAAGTGCTCTATCAACAATACCTAGCTCACTATAAAAGTCGAGGAGATTCATACCTTCTGATTCAATCCTACCTGGAGTTATCGATATCCTTGTTAGTAATTCCTTAAATACTCCTTCATGAGTTCTCAATGCATTATATATTTTTAGTACTTCTTGAGTGCTAGTATATAGGAGTATATCCTTTAATCCTCTGTTGAATCTGTTTATGAAATTACTTGACTTACCTTCAAGTTTATACGCATATGATGCTGTGGTAACTACAGGTAATAATATCAAGTGAAGATTATGAACGCCTCTTAGATGTAGGTTCTTAGCTGACGATGATATGGCATTACGTATTAGCTCGCCAAGACCTACCCTATCTAAGCCTAATCTACCCTCAGCAACTCTAAACCCCCTTTCTATAGCTTTAACGTACTCACCTAATGCATCAGTTATTGCCTTAACATATGTATGTAGGTCGGTAAAATGTGTAGAGAATCTATGAGGTGCGGCAGGTTTAACGTAGGAATATATACTTAGGTCTAGACCATCAATTAAGGCTTTAAGTATGTTAATCATAAGCCATTCACCTTGCAATCCCGTTAGTAGTGTGTTCTAGTCCTTATAAGATGTTATAATTATATTTAGCCTAATGTTAGGTGTGTTATTCGTGATGACATACTGCATAATAGCCATAGACTTCCTCATGGTACTCTTCCTAAGAGAATACCTAATCTTTATGGGCCTCGATGACTACCTAGCATTACCATACTCGTTAATACTGGTCATAGTACTTCATGTACTCTCATACATAGATATCAGACTCTCTAAGAAGCTATATAAATTCTCATATGAGTTACCGATAATAATTGACATCAATGGATTAGCTCTATATGCTGAAGCTAGAGTGAGTGGTAAGGTGTTAATGCACTTAGCAATTAACGTTGTAGGTTTCATTACATCACTAATAATTTCTTCAACACTACTTATTAGGTACTTAGACCTAGCCTTAAGGAATGGTTATGATATCTATTACATAGCCTTATTGACGATTTCCTCGACACTCTTCCTTACAATACTACATAATAGATTAGTAATTACTGGTTATAACTATGTAGGCATACCTATAGTTAAATCCATAGTCATTACAGCATTAGTGGGTGTGGTTATAGGTACCTATCTTGATCCATTAGCTGCTCTATCAATAACTTACGTAGTTTCCTTCACGTCTCTACTCCTAGGTGCTGACTTAGTTAAGATTAAAGGAATCCTGAAGTATAATCCAGAAGTCATTAGTATAGGAGGTATGGGTATACTTGATGCACTAATTCTAATACCATCTTCGTCATCAATAATCTCATATAGTGTAGCCTTACTCTTAAACCTATTAATCAACTAATGTGTACTTACCACCTATACCCTTTAATGCATCTAATACATTATCAACGACATCAACTAAGTCTTTAGGGTTAGTACTCTCAAATACTAATATAAATGAGGGTGATGCAGCCATTCTCATATCTCTACTCAAGCTACTTCTCTCAATGAATAATTTAATGAGTACTGATGAGCAATTACATAGTAATGGTGCTAGGTGCTTACTACAAACGCACTTATAATTCTCTGATAGCATGTTACGGAGTACACGAATATTATCAACTATTTGGGATGGCAATACCGATTCAAATGCAACATGTAGGACTACCTTAAACATTAATGCACCATCCCTAGGTATCATTAGTTAGACATACTTATATAGTTACTAGTCTAGAGATCGCTAGGAGAGCATCTTGAAGGTGGTAAGGAGCCTCGATGAGTTAGTTAAGTTCTTAAATGAGATATCAGTTCATGGCGATTGTGAAGATAAGTTTAAGTTTAAAATACTACGTAAAGATATGTTAATGCTTACTGAAATACCTAGGCAAGCTCTAGCTAATAACTTATCAATTATAGATATCGAGGATGTAAGCGACGGCTTCATAATAACAATTACTAAACGTTTCGGGAAGGAGTGCAGGAAGGGCGTAGATAATGCTTCTACTTCTTGAGTAGTTTTATTATAAAGTCAGCAATCTTCTCTGCTGGATTTATTCCTGTAGCAGCCATAAAGCCTCCCCATTGCGGTGCTGAATTCACCTCGTACACTACGTAGCCTTCATCATCCTCACCTATGTCTACACCAGCGTATAGTAATCCTAAAGCCTTAGTAGCTCTTAAGGCTAACTCCTTAACCTCCTCATCAACGTTTGCCTTCTCAACCTTAGCGCCTTGAGCTACGTTAGTCTTCCATGAATGCGGTGGTGCATATCTATATATGGCACCTAACACTTCATCACCAACAACGAAAACTCTTATATCCCTCTCCTTCACACGTGTGAATTTCTGTATGTATAATGGTTGCCCATGAATTAGCCATGTCCTAGCTATAATATAGATGATGTCAGGATCTGTAATCTTGACTGAGCCATAGCCTAGACTACCCATTAAGGGCTTAACAACAACTGTACCCCATTTCTTAGCTATATCTACGGCTTCATAGACATCCTCAACTATAGTTGTCTCAGGTACCCTAATCCCGTGAGCCTTAAGTTTCAATGTAGCTAGCAACTTATCCCTAGCAGCTAGTAGTGCGTCAGGAGGATTGACTACAAAGGTCCCACTTAGTTCCAAGCCTTTAAGTATATCTAACCTCTTAAAGAGTAATTCTGTTGAAACAATGACACCTAAACCCCTAACTATTGCTGAATCAAGTGATAAATCCTTATGCTTACCATAGTTAACTACTACACCCTTATCACTTACCTCAATATTTAATCTTGATATCCTTAGATATAGTGTCTCAACACCTCGCTTAATGAATGACATTAGTAATTGCTTAGACGATGGTGTAGGTACCGGTGAGTCATGAATTATCGCTACTCTAATCACTCTACGCACCTCTCCGTACTAAGTCCTTCTCCTAGAGAATAACTCTAGCTGTCTTGAGTCACTATACTTGCGTAGGTGATATCTCCTTCAAAGTACCTGAGACTATAGTCATGGATCTATCCATGAAGTCTAGAAGTCTAGGGTCGTGAGTAACTATTATTACTGTAGTTTTGAAGTCCCTTCTAATACTCCTAAATAACTCAGCAACCCTTACCGCATTCCTCCAGTCAAGGTTTGCTGTGGGTTCATCGGCTAGCAGAACTGATGGTGTAGTGACTAATGCTCTAGCAATAGCTACTCTCTGCTTCTCACCACTACTTAACCTTGAAACCTTAACATGCTTCTTCTCCCTAAGTCCTATGTAGTCGAGTATCTCATCAATCTTCCTTTCCCTCTCATCACTAGGCATACCTGAGAGTAGTAATGGGAGTTCTATGTTGTCCTTAACACTTAGACCTTCAATTAATCCGTAATCCTGAGGTATGTAACTAACTATGGTGTTCCTTATCATTGCTAAACCTAGATCATCAAGCATGTTTAAATTATAACCATCAACTATTATCTCACCTCTATCAGGTCTCTCAAGACCCGCTATGAGTTTAAGTAGCGTAGTCTTACCAGAACCACTAGGTCCATGAATACCAACAATCTCACCCCTCTTGAAACGTGCATTAACATTACGTAGCACAGTCACTCTAGACTGTCCAACCCTATAACTCTTCCACACATCTCTCAAAACAACTATTAAATCTAGCATTACACTTCATCCTAATAGATGAGGTGTTTAAAGATATTAACTTCTCCTAGCTATACGAAAATACATAGATAGTAGTGTAATGTATACTACAAGCACAGCTATGAGAGCCATAAGAAATGAACTAACGTTAATTATTACATATGGTGTTGCGAAAATTACTGAATATGTGAGGGATAGTAGAAATATTGCGTACTTGATTAGCTGAGGTGATGCGCCAATAATTATTAAGAACCTAAATACCTGGATTATTCTCTCTTTATCGGTATTGATTATGGATGCAGATGTAGGTATTAAAGCTATTAATAATAGTGCATGCTCAACTATATCCATGGTTACATAGTTTAAGACACCTAAGGTGAAAGCCACTAATAACGTTACATATACGCTCTTACATTCATTACGTAGTATATATGTGACTAAGGTTAACATGTTATTTATGCTTATATAAGACATGATCTCATAGCACCTACTATTCTTGATATAGCTAAACTTAACATGGTGTTCATGACGGATTCAGATATTTCTTCAATACCCCATACATAGCTTGATATATGCACTTTAATACTCTCCTCATCTTGTGATAAGACAATATTTAGGTCAAGACCTGAACCCCAAACTTCATTATACATAAGTCTAGCGTGGATAACTACTTCATTAGGATATCGCTTACTCTCTAATTCCTCAATGCTGAAGAATTCATTAGTTTTTAGTGAATCCTTAATAACGTTCTCTAGCCTACTCAAATCTATATCGTTACTCAAGATTAGATCATATCTTCTAGTTACTGGTATGTATACGTCACTCTTAGTTAAGCTCTTAGGTTTCAATGAGGAATTCATGTATGTGAGGGATGATAACCACGTAATAGATAATGTTAGAAATGAATTAAATGTAGACAAACCTCCGTATCTTAAATGGATGTATATAAGCGTAGGTAAACCCACTAGGAGTATTAGTATAGATATGTATAGTGATGATATTATGGTCATGCTCCATTGAGGCATACCTACTAACAATAGTTTTTCATATAAACTCCTAATCTCCGGAGTCATTGAGTGAAGTACTGCAAGAAGGACTACTATGGATATGATTGATGTAGTAGTAGCCACTATTATTGATTTAGAGGTAGGTATAGCTACTCTTGAGAACAAAAACTTACCTAAAGGACACATCAACTCTGCCTTATTTATGTTACCATATTTACTCAAAATTACCAACGATAATTTCATCAAATTATTTAAATCAGTAATACCAACCCCATCATATATTATGATTAAATCGGTAATCACCTCATCTCCTAAGTTTTTTCCTAACACCTTAGGCAGGTAATTAAGTGAGGTAATCATTACATTTCCTGGTGGAGGGAATATTGGTTTTAGACCTATATAACCCTGTATAGGTAAGAGGTAAATGTCATCAATTACCACTAAGTTAAGTAATTTATGAGGGGATATACAATTACTTCTTAACGTTTTATCACATGATAGTATGTATGGGACATGCAATCCTAATCCTAGACTCTCCTTGAGTTTCACTATGTAATTATCGGGTAACGCAACTATGATGTATATACTCCTATTAATGTTATTTAAGATTATAGGCTTAGTAAGACTTAATCTTGCTATTGGTATTACGGTCCTTACCTGTATATTGACTGATTTTGTTATCTCCTTCATTAACGTCTCAGCAAAGTCTGTACCTTCATCTACACTTATGGGAGTAATGAATGAAATTGTAATTACTGTTTCATTAAATGACTTACTACTTACTTTATACCATGTATAAGCAGGTATAGCAGCCTTAGCCGATATAAGCATGAATAAGATTAATGCTATCATGGGAAGCAGTACTATGGGCTTTAAGAGTATAGTCCTTAGCACTTTAAGCATAAATAATATTCTACTAGCTCTTAATCTAGTGTAAAAAGCTAATCTATAAATCAATGATTTCTCAAACATTAGAGGAGATTTCCTAGCAAACATAACTGTAAGTAGGTATGCTAGATAGGCTATAGCACATAAATATATTACTAACATTATTGTATTAAGCATTACGTAACACCCATAAGTGATGTAATTGTTGATACTACGACTCCTATACCGCATCCAGCAAGCATTAATGATGAGTATGTCAGTAATGATTCATAAACATCGAATCCTATTCTTAAGGCTACGTACTTAATTAATGATGCAATTAAGAATATCACTCCAATATCAGGAGTCAGAGTTAGGCCTAAAAGTATTGAGTATATTGATATACCGCCTAACCTAGTAATTCTTAGTAGGAGTATTAATGTAAGTGCTAACAGTGCACCAATAGTTATTGAGGTAATGTTAAATGCTGATACATCACCTCTATAGATGATATTCATCCAAGTAACAACTGGTACCCACCTCAACAGGTTTAGTTTAGGTGAGTTTAATCCATAAGCTAGTAGTAGGTAGTGTCCATAGATTAGAGTTAGTGGAGCACCAATGAGTATTGAGAGAGCTAGTATAGGGAGTACTATATCAGCGTCTAAGCCTAACTTCCTAGCACTCTTGAATATATTCATTGATGCGCCAGCCATGAATTGAGGCATTGGTACACCAGTGTATGGGTCTAGTAGTACATATGTTAGTGCATCACGAACTTTAAGGGAGAATAATGAGAATGTCGCTAATGGTAAGGTTGATTGTGAAGCTGTTCCAGTCTCACCTACGACCCTAATTGTTAGTAGAGCAAGTATTATGTGGAGTATAAAGTATAGCGGTAGGAATGTAAGTAGCGTGGTTGAGGGTCTTGTAAGGATCCATAGAGGTATTACTAATGAGATTAAGAGGGTTAGTGACAGTAGAGCACGTTTGAGTAAGGCTCTATCCTTTAGTATAAGCTTAAAAGTCAGAGTAAATGATGTACGCGCACTCATAAAGTAATAAATCATTGTCACGATGAGGAACCCAACCATTATTGATGCAGTGTAGGGTGATGCCTCAAGTAATATATCAGGTGATTTCATGAATGGTGCAACATACATTAAGCCTAGGTATGTTAATAGAGGTGTCAGTACTAAATACATAATTAAATTACCTATGCCTATACCTACTGATGTGTTGAGTGGAATAAGGAGTGCGAGGAAGAATATGAAGAAATCTAGAGTTAGGGCTATGGATGAGCCTGGAATTATTTGTTGTAGTGGTGATGTTAAATCAATACCCACATAACCTACCTGAAGCACTAATAACTGAAGTAAGATGCCAAGAATTATGGGTAAAGCAATACGTGGCTTACCTAAGTACTTACCCATACTAACTATCATAAAGCAAGCTAAACCTATGGGGTATGGTAACCTCTCCTTCTCTATGAAGTGTTTATGGAATACGTAAGCTAGGAAGACACCTGAGGCTGAAACTGCTGTAGCATATGAATAAAAAGTAATTGTAGTTCCGTCTAGGAAGGCCCCCTTAAAGTATAGCCATTCAGGTAGGTTAAGGTCTTCGCCACCTATGTAGTTAAGCATGGTGTAGGTTATGTACATTCCAGATGTGATAGCCGTTGATAGCGATATCCCGGTAGCTGTAACGATACTGATTAAATGTTCAATGATGGTTGGTGGACGTTTAAGAATTAAGGTTAGGAGTGCTAAAGTCAGTATAGCAGATATTATGGGTGCTAATTCTGAGGTTGTATAGCCTGTTACGGCATAACCGTAGGTATCAATAAATCCTAGTAAAGAGCCTACAATAATACCTACTGCTACTCCCACATACCACTTACTACTTACCTCTAACGTCATAATGGTTACTCCCTACCGCAATATTCCTTGAATATTGACGTAGCTCTGGATACTATAAAACTTAATGGCTCCTTCAGTATGTCACTACCTAATCTCTTAACAATAGATATTGAGTTCTCAACTCTCCTTAAGAGTTCCAATAGTATGTTACAGCTTAATTCACCCCTTAAGGACTCCATCTTCGTTAGGAAAACTAAAGCTTCAATTAATTGAGCGTTAGCTCTACTAAAGGATAACTTACTACCACTACCTTCATATACATCTAATACCTCCATATAGAAAGATGCTTTGTCACCTTCATCAATTACTTCACGAATCCTACACTCGATGTATAGGTCAACATCACCCTTAATGATAGGTGGTTTCACATGTCTCGACTTCATATACCTTATTTCATTCTTTAAATATATGGATTTGAAGAATAGTGTCGAATCATTAGTTAAATTAATTGTTGCTTCTCCTAAACTTACGAGATTTCTAAACGTTCTTGACCTCTTATATGGTCTTAGAATTATTAAGTTCCCACTCAAGTGAATCCCCATAGCTGAAGGATTAGGTCTTTGAAGCCTATCTAGAGTTACTACTATGGCTTCATGGTGACCATACCTTAAGTACTTACTCATACTGCTACTCAACTACCTTCCTATACATGGTATAGAATCATTTAATTTATCTCTAAAGTAGTCATAATTTGATGAACCTTAGGAGTGCGTACTTATGGGGATACATTTATGACTTAATAAGGTCAGATCTAGGTTTTAGCTATGACCATGATTATTGGAGTGCATCCATAGCATCGATTATTTGCAATGTTGAAAAAGTGATGAAGTCTGAGGAAATACTACGTAAGTTGATCAATGGGAGGAGAGTACTTGTTGTTGGTGCAGCGGATTCTTGCGTTAAGTGTGCTGAGGTGAGTAAGTATTTTGACGTTATAGTTGCAGCTGACGGCGCTACTAAATGCTGTTTAGATCAAGGTGTAAAACCTAATGTAATTGTTACAGATCTTGACGGCTTAACCAATGAATATTTAATGCTTAATGACGTTATTTACGTAGTCCACGTTCATGGGGATAATATCGACCTCCTACTAAGGTATTTAGACATACTTAAGAATACACCATACATAATCTACACCATACAAGTATATCCTAAGCTTAATCATTGCTTAAGAATATATGGAGGCTTCACTGATGGTGATAGGGCAGCATACTTAGCTTATTACTTTAAAGCATCAAATATAGGACTTGTAGGGTTTGAATTTAATGGTTATGTTGGTAGGTACTCAAAACCTTGGCTGAGTAGTAAGTCTTACCCTACGAAAGTGAAAGAAGGGAAGCTTAAATGGTGTGAGAGATTATTAAGATTACTTGAGAACGTAGCGACTGGTGATACCAGTGTTGAATACTATTGAAGTAAGCGTTAAAGCTGGTTATAGAATACATATGGGCTTCTACAGATTCCTTGATGAACCATTTATCTATGGCTCACTAGGTGCTGCAATAGAGATTCCTCAGTTCACCTTGACCGTTAAGGAATGCGATAAATTAAGTATTGAGGCAAGTTCTGATTATGCTAAGGAATTAATTAAACATGTAAGTGATTATTTAGGTGTTAGAGATGTTTGTGTAAGTTTATCTGGTTATGTAAAGCATCACGTAGGACTTGGATCAACCACAAGGATAGTTATGGCAGCACTAGTTGGTATAACTACTTTGAAGAGAATGGATGTAAATGTGATTGATTTAGCATTTAAGCTAGGTAGAGGTAAGGTATCGTCTGTAGGTATATATAGTTTCATGTATGGTAACTTAGTTGTCGACACAGGTTTTAAAGTAAGTAACTCATCAAGAGGGTACCCTAAACCATTAGTAATAATACCTATACCTAGAGATTGGTATGTAGTCATAGCATTACCTGAAGATAGAATAGGGTTAAGAGAGGATGAAGAGAATAAAATATTAAGTAATGTTGAAGTATTTCATGACCAAAGTGATCTCTACAAACATGTAGTAACACTTATGACTGCAGCAATGCATAAAGACTTCAAACTATTTTCTGAGTCACTAAGGAACATACAACTACTAACAGGTAAGTACTTTAGTAAGTATCAGGGAGGTATATTTTGTTGTGATGTAAGTTACGATATCATTAAAATTATGGAAGAGAATGGTATTAAGGGTGTGGGGCAAAGCAGTTGGGGCCCAACAGTATATGGTTTCACGAATTCATACTTAAAGGCTGTAGAGGTAAGGAATAACATTCATAGTTACTTCTATAAGAAAGGCATTAAAGGTAAGGTATGGATTACTAACATAGCTCAGATAGGTCATAAGGTTGACATAATGTTAAGTAGTCAATAGTGTTAATGCATAATATATGATTATTGAAGCGATTGAGGAGAAGAGATACAGTATTGTGTAGGCGATTATTATCTCCTTCTCCGATAGTTTATCATTCAATGTTAATAGCTGGATAAGCGTTATTGGTGAATCCTTACTTCTACTAGCCGTAATTAAGCCTTTCTCATCAACTACCACAGGTCTTGGGATGTATTCCTTACTCCTTAACCCTCTTATTGAGGTTATTATGCTGAAGCCATTCAGTATTAGTGGTACTAAGGCAATTAAGGCTGCAAACTCCCTCCTAGACATGATTATTAGTGATGCCATTAAAGCCCCAATCAAGTGTGAACCGCAATTACCGTTGAATATCCTGGCCGGGTACATATTAAATGGAGCATAAGCTATGAGTGTGGATAGCGTAATTATCAACATAACTTTAAAACCACTTAAAGGTTGAGGTCCTTTAAGCATTGATGTAATACCTAAGACGAAAATGAGGAATAGCGATATAATCATTATTGTACCGTTATGAGTGTCAGACATATTAAATGCATTAGATAGTACAGTGTAAGCTAACGCTATAAGTAGTGGATAAACTATTGTTAATCTAAGGGAGCCTATCAAGGGAATGAATGGATGAGGTACGTAGGACGAAAGTACTATGACGGGTATTGAGGGAATCATGAATACTAAGAGCTTAACTACAGCACTTATACCGACTATATCGTCAATCAATCCGATAAGACCAGCAATTATGACAGCTAGTATATGCGGGTATATGTAAATTAATACTTCAAATGAATTTATGAAGAACTTGATTGTTAATAGTAGTATAGAGAAGTGAATTAGTAAAGCTATACCACCCCACTTGGGAATTAATGGCTTGTGAGGCTTATGGGCATCAATAGCTAATAAGCCTAAACTCTTCTCAAGCTTCATGATAATGTACGTAAGTATGAAGGACATAGTAAAACAGTAAAGGAGCATTATGCCATAGACATTCACTTCTCACACCTTCCTTGATAATTATGTTAAAGCCCGTACTATTGAGTTTAGGAACACTTTAAAAAGTGCTATCATTTCGGGGGCAGTATGCATAGTAGGGAAGGTATAAGTGAGCTGCTCATTGACTTAATACTCTTAATTATTGTTTTAGGCATAAGCTCAGGCATAGTCATGTATTTACACAAAAACGTGATAACTCCAAGCATTTCTAGAGTCAATAGTGATGAGTTAAGTAGTCTAGACTGTGAGAATCTATTAGCTTACAAGCTATCCTCAAGGAGCGGAGATGCATATCTAGTTGTAGTTAATAAGGGTAAAGATGAGGTTAGGTATAAGATCATCACTGATGATGAAGATATGTATGAGGATAGCTTATATGGTGGTGACTACCGTGTTTACCTACTTGAGAACGTATCGACTTCTAATGTAGTCATCATTTGTAACGGTGGTGATGTAGTAAACGTAGTTAATGTGGGGTGATGGCTTGAGGGGTAGTGTTTCAACCTTAGCTACATTACTAGTATCATTAATGCTCATAACCACCTTAGTTACTTCATACTTGCTCCTTCACGAGGTCAGCATTAAGGAGTTAAAACACGTAGGATTAAGAGGTATAGAGAAGGTTAGGGAGGCTAGTAAGGATGTTGATGTAAGTTTAGATGATGGATTTCTAAGAATAGCAACTTCTCAACCACCACTTAAAGTTCTAGTAGCTCTAGCTGTTTACAGTAATGGTAGTTATAAAGAATTAGCTAAGGATATACTACTCAACCCCTCAAATTACGTGTTAAACGAGGATGTTCTTAGGAGTATATTAGATAGTGGTGGCAAGGTCTTTATAATATTGAGTAATGGTGACTATATCCTCATAGATGATAGGTTATTGAATACTCTTAAAGAGGGTAATAATGGTCCTTCAATTATACACTACCTGCTTAGACCTTACATCGTATTGGGGGAGGTATATGACATTAATTCATACCTAGAAAACCCCATTCCAGGTAATGACCCTAACCTCTCAAACTATAAGCCACTATTACTGAGTTACTTAACAAATGAAACAGATGTAACATTTACGTATTTTACACTTAAGTACATCGGTAATAGCTACATTAAAGTAAACATCCATGGTGATATAACAGCATCACTAATGGTTACAATACCTATGCTCATCCATAGGGATGAGAACGTATTCAAAAGGATATTATTCCATGTAGTTTTAAGACCGACATATTGTATACTGTACAATTATGATGTAATAATGGACTTACGTACTAAAATTTACGTAGTACCAGTTATAGACTACTTAAGAAGTCCATTAGTTACTGAGTTAAGTAATGTAATGATAGGTAATCAATTAGGTAGTTCAATTGCTAAATCACTCTATACAGAAGAATTAGAGTATAGTCAGTTAAGAGCGACAGCCTTAGCTGGTCAGTCCTGTAGTATTGTAAGTGATGAAGATATCTTCATTATTGAGTTTAACTCAACTAAGATATTTGAGTACATACCTAAGGAGTTAGATGAGGTAGTAGCTCTATTAACACTTCAGACCTCTGTGTATAGAACATCATCTGATGTGGTTAATTACTCAATAATTGACATAGGTTTGTTTGACATTAGTGAGGTGTACTATATTGACGTAACTAATGAGTCATTGATTAATAAGCCATTACTGCTACTCTCAAAATTGCCAGGGGTTACAGCAAGAGTACTTCCACAAGATGGTATAGCGTTAATTACATATGCAGCACGGAATGTAGAGCTGAAGAGTTACAAAAGTATTACGTGGGTTAATGTAAGTAGAGTAGGTGAGTACTCCTTAAGTATAGTAAAGGGTAGTAGTGATAAGGAGGCTGATTTACCGCCGCCATCGGATACAGTGCAATATAAAATAGAAGTTAAGTCAGTATCTGGTGAAGTCAAAACCGTGAGGGTAGGTGACCATTCATTAAGTAAGTACGTAATAGATCCAAATAATGTTAGCTATGTATACACATACGTATTCACACATGAATTCTCAGGTAGAATTCAAGGTAGTGGTTGGAAACCCATAAGAACGGTAAAGGTAACTTACTCCAACGTACCCAACACAACACTATATACACTCACCATAAGTAGTGGGAGTTGTCCGCAAACACATATAGATTGGAGACCAGTTACTTCAAGCCTAAGGACTTATGCATACTATGAATGGTACGGTCAATGCCGTAGAGATGTAAAGGTGAGTGTGACTTACGACATTGAGGATGAAGAGCTAAACTTAGGTGCTAGCTTAACATCCTATGGTGAGGATTACTTAAAATTCGACTTAACCTTAATGATCAATGAAACAACCACTCTAAACTCAATTAATGAAGGCATACTGAAGGTCTACGTAGGCAATGATAGGGATGTAAAGCTACTAGCTATCGATCTAGATGAGTTAATTAAACCTATAGTTAAGTGATTTAGGGTTTCTTACGTCTCCTACTTTTCTCAAACTCCTCAAGCTTAGGTTTTAACTCTTCCTCAGGTATTTCTATAGATATTAGCGAGTCTGTATCACTAACCTTTAAACCTGAATTCCTCGCTATCTCAGCTACTAACTTATTCATGTAGTGTTCTATGGTGTTCGGCATAGCTACTAGTACGACCTTATTAGACTCAACAAATACTGTACTCTGACCTCTCGTTAGTAACTCAACGATATCTACGACATTTACCCCTAGCTCCTTAAGTACGACACCTAACCTACTACCTAGACTTGATATGGATTCTGACTTAACATTACCTATTAATTCCTTCGGTATGTATATGAAGCCTAAGTTACTAAGTATGTACTCATACTTCCTCTCCCTCAACGCTTTAGGCGCATAATAACCTCTCTCTTCAATATCTATAACTTCATTAAATAGACTCCTAAGATAGTTACTTAACGTTGTACCTCTCTTACTAGCTATTTCCTTAAGCTTGTTAACGATATCCTCATCAAGTGCTAAGGTCTTTCTCTGAAGTACCATCTTAACTCACCCTAAGTAATGCTCTCACAATACCTACCTCACTACTTAATTCCTCGATCTTAATCCCCATAGAATTACATAACTCACTAACAACTACCTCAATCATCCTCGTTAACCTATCACTATATTTAGGTGATGAAACAATCACTTTAAATAATCCATTACCGCTCGCCTCAACACTAATATTGGTGTCTGGGAACCAAGTACTCAATACAAGCTTTAGAACATCAACTGTAGCACCCCTCTTAACTCTAACAAGCATACCATACCAAGATGCAGACCTCCTAATAGCATTGAGTAATTCATTAAAGTGTTCATTATCTATTAACTCGATAACCTTGTAAACAACATCTGAAGGTAGTAATGCACCACCCATCCTTCTTAGATCATCCATTAAGTCACTAAGTGCTAGGACTTCAGTAACATTAGATCTGTACTGCATAGACTTAAGAACCTCAGCTAATACTCTCTCAATAAACTCCCTAAGAGGTATACCTTCACGTTCAGCGATTTTAATAGCTAACGCAATGACTGATTCAGATATAGGTATGAACCTCCTAGCACTCAAGTAGACACCTAAGAATTAAATCGATACTACAGGAAATAAAACCAGTAGTTTAGAAGTAATACTGAGAGCGCAGTACTTAAGCCTTACAAGCCTAACGTACACTACTGTATACAGTAGTACTCTCAACCCTTAAGTACCTATACCAAAGAATTACTACTTGAGGGTGATTAAATGAAACACATATTAAAGTA
>Ga0190313_1000520_pt1 | contig 22878 bp, 20 predicted proteins | sample 4870071011_MG_FD_169989 | JGI IMG/M metagenome (GOLD analysis project Ga0190313, IMG submission 169989) | Hydrothermal vent sediment bacterial communities from Southern Trench, Guaymas Basin, Mexico - 4870-07-10-11_MG | ecosystem: Environmental > Aquatic > Marine > Hydrothermal vents > Sediment ...
ACTCTCTTTTTGCTTTTGAACTTGGGAAATTTTGCAAGTCCCTTAAAGAAGTTCTTGAACGCCCTGTCAAGCCACTTTACCGCTTCTTGAAGTGATTGACTGTTTGCTTCTTTAAGAAACGTGTATTTTTCTTTGAGTCTCGGAAGGAGTTTCTTGTATTCGTAGTAATTCCATTTCTTGCTATCTTTTTCGTAACTCTTCTTTGCTATTTCAAGGAGCTTGTTATAGACAAATCTGCAGTGTCCTATCTGGCGGTTTAGAAACTCTATCTGTTTTTTCGTAGGATAAAGTCTGAATCTGTAAACGTAGAGCATCTATTTCCTCTTCTGAGCTTCTATATACTTGCGTATTACATCTTCAGAAATTGAATCTATCGTTTCTATGTAGTAAGACGGGTTCCACAAATGTCCCTTCCATAGCTTCTTTTTAAGCTTTGGAAACTTTAAAAACAGTTTTCTTGCACTTATTCCTTTCACCATCTTTACTATGTAAGAAGATTCTATTTTCGGGTGCGCTGATACAAAAAGGTGAACGTGATCTTGCTCTCCTACCTCTACCCTTGCTACTTCAAAACCTTTTTCTATCCCAGTCCCCACTACCACTCTCTTTTCCTATTAACGCATATCACGTATCACGTCTCACGTATCACATATTACGTCTCACGTCTCACGTAGTCGCCGTGCGCTGTATCTCTCCTTTGAAAAAGGGAGGATTAGCGCAAAGTTTATCCTAATTCCCGACAGAATAAGTAAGACTCCCAGTTGAAGAAGTGGCCTGTGGCCTATGGATTGTCCCATAACGAGCTTTATAAAGGACAGGTAAGCTTCTATCAGAAATCCAGTAATCAACATGAATCCGCCCAAAGGACCAAAGAAATGCAAAGGTCTTGTCATAAACTTTTGAAAGAACAGCACCAGCAGCAGATCCGACAAAACCCGGTAAATCCTTGACAGGCTGTATTTGCTGCTACCGTGAGTTCTGGAACGGTGGCTCACAGGGATTTCGGTATATTTTACACCATAAAGACTGGCCAGGACGGGTATGAAACGATGAAGTTCGCCATAAAGCCCCAAATTTTTTACCACATCGGCTTTGTAAGCTCTTAATGAACATCCGTAATCATGAACCTGAACTCCTGTTATCCATCCTATGATTTTATTTGCCACAAGGGATGGAAGCCTTCTGGACCAGAACGGATCTTTGCGATTTTTACGCCAGCCGTTTACGACATCATAACCTTCTTCTATTTTGGCAACCAGTTTGGGTATATCTTTTGGATCGTTTTGGAGATCTCCGTCCATGGAAATCACAATATCCCCTCTGCTAAAGTCAAAACCTGCAGCCATGGCGGCGCTCTGGCCGAAGTTTCTCCTGAAGATTACAACTCTGACACGGTCATTGCGCTTAACGAGATCTTTCAGAATATCCAACGTGCCGTCTGTGCTCCCGTCATCCACGAACAACACTTCGTAGTCCATGCCTGTCTCTTCCATAACAGCGGCAATCTCTTCCATGAGTTTTTCCACATTGGCTTTTTCGTTGTAAACAGGAACAACTATCGACACATCTGGCATTTACTGGCCTCCGGCATTGGTACTCGTTAACATGATGCGTTCTCCGTCGTGAAGCTCAAAACTATGACTAAGGAGTGAGAAACTACTTACAGAAGCCCTTCCAATACCATATCGCCTATTTTTACTTCCGTAGAAACTTGTCTCTGGCCCACTCCAACAGCTTCCCCAAATGTTTTTGCCCATGAAACTGCCTATACTAAAGTGTCTCACTCAAGAGGTGAACAATATATTCCACTTACAATTCTCTTAATACGAACCATCGCTTCAAACATTATCAGGCCAAAAACGTCGGCCATTATGTCGGTTATGGAAGCGTCACGAAAGGGCACAAAAAATTGTAAAACCTCTATAAACGTGCCATAGGAAATGAGAAATACCCATATCACTTTCCGCGATACCGAGGGATAGGCCCTTGTCATAATCAGGGCCAGGTAAAGGAAGGCTAAACTGTGCTGGATGTAATCCTCAAAGAAATAAACAATCCGTGGCATTTCTTCGGGTTTGCGTATCGCGAGCCACGTTATAAAAATAATGCTGGCGTAGAAAATAATTTTCCACACCGTGAGCTTCGCATACCGGCGCTTTGTATGTTTCACCGATACACTTGGCGGGGAGGTAATCGAAGAGCTTTTCTGTTTTACAGACCTGTCTTGTGCGGGTGTCAGCATTGTAGTTCACCCGCATAAAGTTCTACGACATGTTTCACAAGCTTGCTATTTCCTGTTCGGGACAACATATCGGCAAGTTGAATCATACAGGCGGGACATGCCGTTGCAACCACGTCAGCTCCACTGGCTACTATGTTCCTAACTTTTCTCAGCCCAATTCGTTCGGAAAGATTATCATACTCCAGCCCGAAGCTACCACCCAGCCCACAGCACCCATCAGCATCTGGCATCTCCACAAATTCATAAGTGTCAAGTAAATTGAGTATTTTCCTGGGTTCTTTCCAGATCCCCAGCGTTTTCCGAAGGTGACACGGGTCGTGATAGGTTACCTTCAATCGCTCAGAATACGCTGTTTCGGAAGTTTTATCCAAGTGGCCATACTTGACCAGAAATTCCGTAATATCCATGGTCTTTTCAGACACATCACATACTTTTTTCAATAAGTCTGGGCATTCCACGGCCGCCATAACGGGCCAGATTTCTTTTATAACGGCCGTACAGGTAGCACAAGCCGTAATCAACAAATCAAACCTTTTTCTGCTAAAGACATCTATGTTTTGTCGCAAAAGACTTTGAAAAGCCACACCGTCCCCAGAAGCAAGCACGGGCATGCCACAACATCCCTGTTCTAGTGGCATGTAAATTCCCGTCCCAATACTGTTGAGAACGGTAAGCATTGATTCTGCAACGGATGGGAACACTCGATCGATAAGACACCCTACAAACACAGCAACCATGGGCGCATCTGTTCTCGGCGGCTGATATATTGAAGGAACCCTCTCGCGAAAAGGGATTGTTGCCAAGGGCTTAATGTGTCTTTTCCCGATTAAAGGCAAGAAAATGCGGGCACGGGATGTCTCGGTTACAGGATCGGTCTCGGTAAGAAAAAACTTCTGACAACGGGCAAAAATATTAAGAATACGATGGAAACGCCGCGGAATTGCGAGAATTTTCCGCAAAATCAGCCTCTTTATTGGTGACAGTCCGTTGTACTCTGAAATAATGATTCTGGCTTTGAGGAATATTTCTACCGATTTGACCCCACTTGGACACCGGGCCTGACATGAACCACATAAAAGACATCTCCGAAGCCTTCTGGCTACGCCATCAGGATTGTCAAGAAGCTCTCTTCTCAAACCATCAAGAATTGTCAGTTTACCCCGGGCCACATCTGTTTCCAGCCTGGTTTCCCTGTAAAGGGGGCAAACGGACTGACACATCCCACAACGCATGCAAATCGCGAGATCATCTTCAAGGCTATCCAGGGTGGAAATCAGTTTTCGTAAAGACGCCACTTGCTGTTTCCCCTACAGTTCATTCAAAACGATCACAGAATATTTGTATTGTTCACCGCCCGCGTGGTTGCAACACGGGTTTCATCTTCCACCCGTGCTTGCTACCAGTCAACTTCAATAATCATTATCCGGCAGAAAAAACGCTTTTTTTGATGTGTATCAATGGCGTGATAGGCATTGGCGTGTATCTTTAACTCAACGTTAAACGGGTCGATGGCGAGATTAGAACTTTTTGACGCCAACAATTGCGCTTAAGGAGGAAAAAGATGTTTTGCTATCAGTGTGAACAGGCAGCGAAGGGTGAAGGGTGCACTAAGGTCGGTGTTTGCGGAAAGCAACCCGACGTTGCGGCTCTGCAGGATTTGTTAACCTACGCTCTTAAAGGGCTTGGTGAAGTGGCAACCGAAGCGAGGAAACTGGGCATTGAAGACAGAGAAACCAATGTACTTACAAATGCCGCCCTTTTCTCAACACTTACCAACGTCAATTTTGATCCCAAAAGGTTTCCGCCCCTTATTCACCGCATTGTGGCTATGCGGGAGGCTCTTAAAGAAAAAATTCGTGAGAAAGGCGGAAATGTCGAGTTTGCATCTGATGCAGCCAACTTTACTCCAGCAGAAGATCTGAAAGAGCTCGTAAAGCAAGGAGAAGAACACGGTTTCCTTAGCAATGGTGACGAAGATCCCGACATCAGATCTCTGAAGCATACGTTGATTTTCAGCCTCCGAGGAATCGCTGCTTATGCTTATCATGCAGAAACGCTGGGCAAAGAAGATCCTGAGATTTACAAATTCGTCCATGAAGCACTGGCATTCACGTTGAAAAAAGGAGTTTCTCTTGAAGAAGCGGTGGAGATAGTTCTTCAGTCCGGTCGTGTAAACCTCAGGACTATGGAAATCCTTGACGCGGCTCATACCGAAACGTACGGCCACCCTGTGCCAACTAAAGTGCCCCTGGGCCACAAGAAGGGTAAAGCCATTCTGGTTTCTGGTCATGACCTCAAGGACCTCGACGAACTACTGAAACAAACGGAAGGCAAGGGAATCTGGATTTATACCCACGGTGAAATGTTACCCACTCATGGCTACCCCGAATTGAAAAAGTACCCCCATTTTTACGGTCATTACGGAACAGCATGGCAAAATCAACAAAAGGAGTTTGCTCAATTTCCCGGCGCCATTTTGATGACCACCAATTGCATCCAAAAACCGAGAGAAAACTATGAAAATAACATCTTTACCTGTGGGCTTGTGGGCTGGCCCGGGGTGACACACATAGAAGGGCACGATTACGAGCCAGTCATCCGAAGAGCACTAGAACTCCCCGGCTTTGCCGAGGATTCGAACGGAAAGCATGTTATGGTGGGTTTTGGTAGGAATGCTCTCTTGAGCGTTGCCGACAAGATAGTCGAAGCTGTAAAGGCCGGAAAGATCAGGCATTTCTTCCTGGTAGGGGGTTGCGACGGGGCTAAACCCAGCCGGAATTATTATACTCGCTTTGTTGAAATGGTCCCTGAAGATTGTATCGTCCTAACTCTGGCATGTGGAAAATTCCGTTTCTTTGACAAAGACCTTGGAACAATTGGTGACCTACCACGGCTAATCGATATAGGCCAGTGCAACGATGCCTACTCGGCCATACAGGTTGCAGCGGCATTGGCAAAGGCCTTCCAGTGCGACGTGAACGAACTACCCTTATCCATAATTCTCTCCTGGTATGAACAGAAAGCCGTTGCAATACTGCTCACACTCCTGTCCCTCGGCATAAAGAACATACGACTCGGTCCAACTCTTCCCGCCTTCATATCGCCCAATGTGCTGAACTACCTTGTAGAAAAGTACCAAATAAAACCCATCACCACACCTGAAGAAGACCTCAAGGCAATACTGGGCTAAAAGCAGTTAATCTGGGTACGGTGGTAAAATTGCATCCACCGTACCCTAGCTTTTTGAACCAAGGGAGTTAAAGCCATGCCAATTCCGGGCAGATTACTTACCACAGCCATGGCGGTTATGCCTCACGATGATGCCAACCGTGCTCTTGAACTTGCCCTTTCGTTGGACATTCCCTATTGGCCGCAGTTACCTCACCTGAATTACTATGAAGATATGTATGTTCAGGCATCCGAGCACTTCCCAGGTATAGTGCTGGACATGGAAAACCGTACCCTAAGGTTTTCCACTGATAAGTTCATGGAAGAGCTTCCGGCCGTCCTGGAAAGGTTTGATGATCCAGAACTCTTTGACATAAGCGTTACTTATTCTGCAGTTTATCATAAATTCTTAAGCATGGATCTTTCGGACTACCCTGCCATAAGAGGGCAACTCGAAGGCCCGATAAGCTTCGGGTTTAACGTCCAGGACGAAACCAACAGGCCCATTCTGTTCAACGACGAAATCAGATCTTTTATGCTGGATTTTATGGCACGCCGTGTAAACGTTCAGTTGAAGCGACTAAAGGAAAAGAATCCAAATGCCTTCATGTTTGTTGACGAACCGGGACTTCAATTCATCTTCAGCGCCATGAGCGGCTACGAAGCAATCCAGGCCCATAAGGACATGGAATATTTTTTTACCCAAATAGACCGTCCCAGAGGTATTCATCTCTGTGGGAATCCTGATTGGGATTTCTTATTAAGCCTGGATCTTGATGTGCTGTCGCTTGATATGTACTCAAACGGTGAAATTTTCGTATCCTACGGGAAATCTATAAGAAACTTTCTTAATCGTGGAGGTATTCTGATCTGGGGTATTGTCCCAACAAACTTTGAACCCTTCGAGAAAGAATCTTTGGAAAGTCTCGAAACACGACTGATAAACCTGTGGCACGCTGCAGCTAAAGCTGCCAAGCTGGATCTGGAATTCTTGCTGGAAAGAAGCCTCATCTCTCCAGCTACTTGCTGTCTGGTCAACCCTGATGGAACAAAAACGGTAGAAAAGGCCTTTGATCTGATGTGCAGGTTGTCTCTCAAGCTTCGTGAGCGGTTGACCATTTCCGCAACTCTGTCATAACTCTGCGGGGTCTTTATCTCACCGCCATAGCACGAAGAGGATGGAATTTTCCTTGCGCGTCGGAATTTTTCGAGTAATCTTTCCTCCTTCTGGAGCTGCAAGTTTTTTGAATCTTGGCAAAAAATTCTAACACAGGGTTGCTGTGCAAATGACAGTTCAGGAAAACACGGTGGTTAAACTGAATTACAGATATCTCGATTCGCAGGGGCACCCTTTACACAGGGGCAGAAGTTTCAGCTTGAATGTGCTTGTTGGGCGAGATTGCCTGCCTCCGTTTATAGAAAAGCAGCTCATGGGCAAATCTTCCGGAGAAGTTGTCAAGGTCCCTATTTCAACAGAAGTAACATCATCGTTCCCAACCGTAATTGTTCATATTGACGACATTCCTGGGGGCATAGAACCCTATCCCGGTCTGGTACTATCTGTGCTGGACGATGCTGGAGCTACCTCACCCATTCGGATAATCAGGATTGACGGAGATAGGATTTATGCACACCCAGTCCAAGGGGATCCAGGCGAAGATGCGGCCTTTGTTGAAATAAAGATCGAATCCATAAGATGGGCATCGATGGAAGAATTTCTTGAGGGGCGTGCCAAACATGTGCACTGAAAGCAGGCGCAGCTCGAACGAAACGGATAAAAGAATTGCAGATTTTTTGCACGAGCTGGGAATGCTTAAAAAGATTGAACGCACGGGTTACCCTTTTTTGGGCTCAGGTGGAGAATCGGTAGCCGATCATTCGTTTCGGGTTGCGGTCATAGGTCACATACTCTCTTGCTTGTGTGGATATGAAGATCCTCTCAGGGTTGTGCTTATGTGCCTTCTTCACGATGTTGCAGAAGCTCGAACGGGTGATCAGAATTACGTGCACAAGCAATATGTATCCGTTGACAGCGACAAAGCCTTTCGGGATGCAACAGAAGGGCTTCCTTGTTCAAAACTGTACAGAGAAATATGGCAGGAATATTGTGAAGGCGAAACGCTGGCCGCTCAAATCGCAAGTGATGCGGATCAGCTGGATTTGCTTGTGGAACTTAAAAAAGAGAAGGATCTCAGGAATCCCTACGCAGATAGGTGGATTGAGCATTTACTCAAGCGTCTTTACACCGACGAAGCCAAGCGGCTGGCAAAAGCGATTCTGGAGACAGACTGGACATCATGGTGGTTCGATGGTCATGATTCATGGTGGCAAAAACGATAATCTTTTCGAGTAGATACATGGATCTGCCATCACTGGATTTGGGGATACCTTTCAATGGATTCATCGTAGTACATATTGACGAGAAAGCTTGATCAATGAAGGCGTCAAGTCGAAGTACGATCCGTTCACACCGACAGAATTTTGCTTTTTGAAACAGTCTGGGCTCTAAATTCAATGATAGGAATCATGCCTTTTCGTTCCATAGGAAAATATAATGTAAAATCCACTCGATCGGACCTGGCAAAAACGATAAGGCAACGTCTCTTTCAGATAAGTAGGTGAATCATAAAATCTCCGGCTTTTTGCACGAAAGCCAGCGGGTAGGTATCTCCCGTCTTAAAAATCCAGAAAGTATATACCGTTAAAATAATAATAACGGCCAGTTCAATTCTTTTGTCTATATGCCCGGACCAGGCTGCAAAAAGCCCTCGCCCCAGACTGAATGGCGGTACGGGAATGATAAGATTAGCCATTCCAACATAAAGATTTATCGTAATGGCCATTGCAAAGACCTGAGATGGAAGTATCGTTGTGTATAGTGTTGATATTATGCCTGCAAGTGCAATATTGCCCACTGAACCGGCGATGTAAAACAACACTGTATAGAGAAAGGGGTTTTCAAAAGGCTGTTGAGGAAGCGGATATGGGCGCGTCCAGCCCCAGCCGGTTAACAAAAAAAGCGGGATCGCCAGAGGGTCCAGAAAGCGAAAAGGTTGCGGGAATTCTGATTTTTTCCTTTTTTCCTGTTTGTGAGGTGGAACCATAAGAGTTACGGAAAAAAATTGTGCAATTCCGTGAATACCGCAGGCAACTGCTACCGATACTATCCAACCAAGCCACAAATCAGGCGCATTCAATTGCTCAATTATCCATACCACAATTCAGACTCCATCATTCGGTTCGTTCCAGCCATTTTTCACCGTTCCAGATGCCACGAAGTTTTCCGGAGCAAGAAGCATCGTATCCGCCCAACCGACTTACGCTGGAACGGAAACCATCGCTGGAAATCAGCTTCATCAGAAGTTGAATTTTTCTATCCGACCATATGTCTTCCCTGATGATAAGGTCATATCGTTCCCTGGCCACCGGTATGAAATCAAGCCCCAGAGCCTTCGCTGCGGCAAATATGCCCATGCCTGCATCGGCCCGGCCACTCAAAATTGCCACCGCAACAGCCATGTGAGTGTACTCTTCCTGCTCATATCCGATTATCTGGTCCGGTGACAGTCCCGCCTTATCAAGCTCATAATCAAACAGGATACGCGTTCCAGCTCCGGCCTGGCGGTTAATAAACCTTGCCCTCTTCTCCACAAGGTCTTTCACAGATCGAATGCCCATTGGATTTCCCGGAGCCACCAGAAATCCCTGCTCCCTTTTCACAAGTTCCACAATTCTGACGGGCACTCCCTTGAGGTATCGCTCAACATAGGAAAAATTGTATGAGCCATCAGACGTGTCCAGGAGATGCGAACCGGCCAGGTGAGTCAGCCCTTTTCGGATCGCCATCAGCCCGCCTAGACTTCCTACGTTGCTCGACGTGAGATGAAGTCGGCTGTCCATTTTCTTCAGTTCGCTGGCCAGAAGATCAATGGTATTGTCGTGGCTGCCTATCATAATAAGGTTCCACTCAAGGCTTGATTCCGGCCTGAGAAGTTCGATGCTGACCTCTTCCTCGGCGTCTATACCTTCCTGCTCCTGAGGAATCCGAACAATACCCTCAGCTCTCGTCAGGGAAGTAATAACTCCCGCCCCACGCTGTATCGGCATGGCAATCAACTTCCCATGAACTCGCCCCACAACGACTCGTACAAACTCTTCTAACCCAAGTTTTGATGCCACCTTCCTGCCCAGCACAGCCTTTACGGTGGGCTTGCTGGGAGGATAGAAACCCTGAAGATGCCACAACAGGGGTCGAACGAATTGTTCAAAGGCAATGATTGCAGACACGGGATAGCCGGGAATGCCCACCACCGGTTTTCCGTACACTTCACCCAGTACGACCGGTTTTCCCGGCATCATGGTAACCCCATGAACAATGAGATTGCCCAGCTCCTCAATCACGTCGGCAGTGTAATCTTCGCTTCCGGCAGAAGAGCCGGCATTTATCAACACTACGTCGGCATCGGAATGACAAGCCTGTTTGAGCAAATCTTTGATCTTGTCCCTATCGTCCGCAACGATTTCTTTTAAGTCGGCAATGGCGAGGCATTCTTCAACCAAGCCCTTCAACACTGTTCCGTTGAACTCGATTATTTCCCCCGGCTCCAGGCTTTCCGCATTGTTGGGGCTGACAAGTTCGCTGCCTGTTGGCTGAATCCAGACTTTTGGCTTTCTGTACACATAAACTTCGGTTACTCCCGCGGCAAGAAGTGCTCCAAGGTCAGCGGGCCTGAGCAAGTGATTGGCTGGAATTATCAGCTCGCCTGCAACGATATCTTCCCCAACCTTGCGCACATGTTGCCACGGATAGACGGCCTTTCTTATTTCGATTTCACTTCCCTGAGGCATCACGTGTTCAACCATGATGACAGCGTTTGTATCCGGCGGGAGCGGATCACCCGTGTCAACGGGAAACACATCAGCGCCGACCTTAAGCCTTATAGGGTTAACTTCCGTTGCCCCAAAGGTTTTGGAAGCATCTACGGCATAACCGTCCATGGCAGCGCCGTGATAGTGAGGAACAGAACGGCGTGAAAAAATCGGTTCCGATGTCACTCGTTCTAAAGCATTGATGACGGGCACTACTTCAGAAGGGGTTCGTCTATCAAAGAAGGCATCACACCATAGAGTTTGAGCCTCCTCCAGAGTCTTCATCCTAAGGTAAACCCTGCGTTTCCTCTCACGCCTCACGTCTCCCACCTCACACCTCACATCTCACGTCTTACGTCTCACGTCTCACGTCTCACGTCTCCATCTTTGTTCATTGAAACCCAAAACGCTTTTTAAAATCCGCCCGGAACCGCCTGCAAGTCTTGAGATCAACGTCAACCACGTGAACCATCTCGTACTCCTCCAGCTCTACCTGAATCCATTCTTCAATAGTGTCCAGCCCTCTGAGCCAGCGCCTGAAGTGATCTCTATCTAGGAGCTTAGGAGGATGAATCACGAAGCTGTGCCCGCCGTAGTGGTGAACTTTCCTTTCGTTAAAAAAGGCATTAAAGCTCGCCGTATTTACACCAACGACGGGAACAAAATGATCGAAAGCCCTGACCAGTGCTCCATACTTCCAATGCCCCCGTAGTAAAGGAAAAATGCTGGGGTTAAATATAACATCCACTTCTTCTTTGGCTAACTGTCTTGCTGCATCCGGCTGGCCCCAGAAATCTATGCAAACAGGAATACCTATCTTTCCGAAATCTGTCACGAATGCTTTGAAATTACCATCGCCCGGTGTGATACCAAAAAGCTTGCGTTCAAGACTGCCCACGTTCCTTTTTCGTTGCCTGCCAAGAAGCCGACCCTGACGATCAAAGAGTGTGGCCGTATTGTACCATTTATCACCTTCTTCTTCGACCAACCCTGCAATTACATAGGCTTTCAGCTTCCTTGCCGCTTCACTTATTTCTTCTTCACCCTGAAAAGGGAAATATTCAGGAAAGCAGATTACATCAGGCATGTGTTCACGGCACTGATCCATTAAGAATAGGGCGTGAGCGATATTCCTCGGATCGTCATAGGACGGATAGGGTTTGGGTTGAATTATGGCAACCCGTATTACGTCTTTCATGTGCCAGAATCTACCTCCTTAAGCGCCACATCCACATAATAAGGAAAGTGATCCGACGGATAGGTTCCTTCCTGGTTAAATCGCGCAATTTCACCGTTGAGCACCATGAAATGATGGGTTACTAGGATCCAGTCGAGCCTTCCCACGTCCGGACTTCCCCGAAAGTCGTGATGTGTTATGGCGGATTCATCTTCGGGAAATCCAAGTTCTTTCCAGGTATCAACAAAGAAGGATGAACATAATGCTTTATATACATCACCGTCGGGTACTTCGTTAAAATCTCCCATGACTATACCGGGATAGTCTTGCTCTTTGAACCAATCCACAATGATGTTTGCTTGTCTTAGCCGAGCTCTTTCGCTTTTGTTATCCAGATGAGTAACTCCAACCAGAAATTCTCTATCTTGCCCATCCCCATCTTCTACAAATTGAAACGTGGCATAACTGAGCATTCTCGGAAAAGCACTACCCCAGTCTTTACTTCTGTGCACAGACGGGGTTGTGGACAGCCAGAATTCGCCGTTTTCCAAGCATTGTAAATCAGATGATCGATAGGCAAGAGTCGGGTATTGACACGTATCGTCCCACACCCTTCCCTTCAAGCAAAAGATATAATCGGGCAACAAGTTCTTAAGATCTCTTATTTGTCTCCAGGTTGCCTCTTGCAATCCCAGGATGTGGGGATGACATTGCCGTATTGCTTCAGCCACGAGGGGTTTCCTGACATCCCACGAACGGTCGCCTTCTTCCGGCTTATCGAACCTGATATTAAAAGTCATTACTCGAAAGGTTTTCATCATCTGCCACCTCTATTCATCCATAAACGGAAGACCCGTTAAATTTGGCAAAAGTTGGTTCTCAACCTTTTCGATTCTTTCCACCAACTCTGATGTCGGACATATAATAACTTCACCGGTTTTCCGAACCTTTATTTCCACAGCCCCCTGTTGCAAAAGCTTTTGACTGACAACCACGCGAATTGGAAATCCCAGCAAATCAGCATCCTTGAATTTAACACCAGGTGATTCATTCCTGTCATCAATTATAACGTCATACTTTCCGCCGATTCTACGATAGCATTCCTCAGCCAGTGTCATTACATCAGGTTTTTGCCCGATCGGGACAATCACAACATGATACGGCGCTACGGTTATTGGCCAGATAATGCCTGCTTCATCGTGCCACCGCTCGACAACGGCTGCCATCAGACGTTCGACGCCAATTCCGTAACATCCCATCACCACTCTCTGAGGTTTCCCACCAGAGTCCAGATAAGTAACATCCATGGTATCCGATGCGGTGTACTTAGTCCCCAGTTTGAAAGTATGGCCTAACTCAATTCCTCGCCTAATCTTGAGAACCCCCTTTCCGCACTGTACACATCCGTCCCCGTCTCGCACCTCCGCAATGTCCGTTATTTCATCGACTGAAAAATCCCGTCCGTAGAGAACGTTTTTAAAGTGAACATCAGGTTCATTACCACCTGCTACGAAAGCGATTTCGGCGGTTACCGAGTCATCGGCCACTACCCGAATGTTTTTGGGAAGTCCCACGGGGGATAGAAATCCACCGTAGAGGCCGTGTTTCTCCAGCATTTCTTCAGGAGCAAGCTCAAGTCTGACCGCTTTCAGGTAAGTCGCCAGCTTGGTTTCAGAAATATCAAAATCACCCCTTATAACCGCCAACACCAACTGATCATCGGCGCTATAGGCTACCGTTTTAAGAAAACGTTCACTTGATATATTGAAGAATTCTTTCAGATCGGCAATTGTTTTTACTCCAGGAGTTGAAACGCGCTCAGCGGGGGGCACGCTGGACACGTCGTCCTGAGGCATATTCTTCTTGCCAACGGCCTTTTCGGTGTTGGCACGATAGGAACAACTGGAACAGGTCACAAACCTGTCTTCGCCATACTCGGAAGGTAGCATGAACTCATGTGAACCTGTCCCGCCCATTATTCCAGAATGAGCTTCTATAGGAATGGACTCCAGCCCGCATCGGGCAAACACCCTGAGGTAAGCATTGAACATCCTGGGGTAGAAACGATCCAGGTCATCAAAATCCGGGTGGAAGCTATAAGCATCCTTCATAGTAAACTCACGAACCCTTAGCAAACCACCTCGAGGCCTGGCTTCATCACGTATTTTCGTCTGAATCTGGTACAGCGTTACGGGTAGATCCCGGTAAGACTTTATGAACTGCTTGGCTATGTCTGTTACCACTTCCTCATGAGTCATGGCCAGAACGAATTCTCTATTGCGCCTATCCCTGAGGCGAAAGAGTTCCGGCCCGATGTCAAAGTATCTTTTCGTTTTTTTCCAGAGTTCAGCCGGGTTAAGAACCGGCATGGTTATTTCTAAGCAATCAATTGCATCCATTTCTTCGCGAATAATTTGCTTTATTTTTTCAGCAACCCTGTGTCCAAGAGGAAGAAGCGAATAGACACCGGCAGCAACAGGATATATGTAGCAACCTCTGAGCAGGAAAACATGCGACGGGGTTTCAGCTTCTTTGGGAGTTTCGTAGTAGGTATGAATGAAAGCCTTACTGTAACGCATCAAAATCCCTCCTGGAGGCATTAGAAAATTATATTTTAAGAAAATCTACGTGAAAAACCTAAATTTCAGAACAGACTCATAAACTACCTGAACTATGATTTTTTTCCACGAGTTTTTTCATCCTTACCTTATACTCATTAACTTGTTATAAGTTTTAAGGTATCGTATAAAGTAAGCGTATGACTTCCTGATGGTTTTACGGTTCAATTCCTAACGATGAGGAGGGAAATTGGACGAGGGTTCTTCGAAGGGCTTATTAAGGTGGCTTCGTAAGGTATTTCGCCGAGTTTCAGAGATTTCGGAACCCGAAGAGTTAGAGCGGGAAATTCAGGAATTGATAACAGAAGGAGAATTGCGAGGGGTCATTTCTGAAGACGAAGGGGAAATGATTCAGCGCATTTTCTCTTTCAGAGACACAACGGCCAGAGAAATCATGGTTCCTAGAACCGATGTTACGGCAGTGCGGGCTGATACAAAACTGAGGCAGGTCATAGAGATTATTGTCGAAAGCGGTCATTCCAGAATTCCGGTCTTTGAGGAAACCTTGGACAATATAACGGGCATTATCCACGCCAAGGATCTGCTCAGGTATTGGGGACAGGAAGACATTGAAGCACGAGAACTAATTAAACCTCCCTATTATATTCCAGAAACCAAAAAGATAAGCGCGGTTTTGGCAGAGTTGAAGCATAGGAAGTCGCACCTGGCGGTGGTTGTTGACGAGTACGGAGGTACGGCAGGTATACTCACGCTTGAAGACATTATCGAGGAAATCATTGGCGACATAATGGATGAATACGATAGGGAACAGGACTGGATAAGTGAAGCCAACGATGGCTCGATAGTTGTGGATGCTAGACTGGACGTGGAAGATCTTGAGCGTTACATGGGAGTTAACCTGCCGGAAGGAAGATTCGAATCGGTTGGCGGGTTTATTATTAGCCTCCTTGGAAGGGTTCCTAAAAAAGGCGAAAAAATACATTACAACGACATTGAAATGGAAATCGTTGAAGCCACCGATCGTAAGATTGTAAAGGTAAAAATCAGGCGGCTACAGGAGAAACTTTCAGAAGAAGGTTCTTAATTATCGAGTGCGTTGCACTAATCCAAGCGGTTTTTCGAACTTTTCCACGGTAGAAGCAAAGCGGTGTAGTATCTTTACTATTCGCTGGTTCAGGGATGGAGGTTCAAAGCCTTTTCAAGCGGTAGCATCTGTTATTGGTGGGCTCCTTCTCACATTGGCCTTCCCGCCTTTTAGTATCTTCCCATGCGCCTGGTTTGCCTTTGTGCCCATTATCAATGTTTCACCAGATGGAGGGCCTACAAGGGCGTTCCGTCTTGGTTTTTACTTTGGCTTAGCGCACGCCATATCGTCCCTTTACTGGATAACTTACGTGCTCCACCGGTATGGTTACTTGCCTTACATCTTGGCAGCACCGATATGTTTCAGCCTATGTGCATATATGGCTCTATATCCTGCTGTATTCAGCACATTGGTTCACAGTTTCAAAAAATACTGTCTTCCATGGCTCTGGGCACCATCACTGTGGGTCATTCTTGAATGGATAAGATCAAGAATCCTGACCGGTTTCCCTTGGAATCTGCTCGGCTACTCCCAGGGAAAGTTTTCACTGCTTGCGCAGAGTGCAGACATCTGGGGCGTGCTGGGCATAAGCTGGATAATCATGTTTATCAATGTGGCAATTGCCGACACATTGAGAAAAGGGTTATCTCTAAAAGCCTGGACAGTCTTTCTGCTGATTTTAGCCTTTATCCCTCCCTACGGTTATCATCAAAAGAAGCACTGGGAAAAGATTCTAAAGCATGAAAAAGATCAAAGAAACGGCCATGTGGTTGCTCTGGTGCAAGGCAATATCGAGCAGGCTCGGAAATGGGACGCAAGCTTTCGACAACATACCATCGAACGTTACTATGCACTCTCGAAAAAGGCTATTTCTGAAATGCCTTCCGTAGAACTGGTCATATGGCCGGAAACGGCAATGCCTTTCTTCTTTGGAATTGACTTGCCCGAAACTGAAGCTCTGAAAACCCTGGTTCGTATGCTGGACAGGCCGGTTTTCTTCGGTAGCCCTGGCGTAGCCGTGGATTCGGCGGGCCGGCCGATCAGCTTTTTGAACAAAGCCTATCTTCTTGCACGGGACGGTAAAGTAATTGGAGAATACTCCAAGCAACATCTTGTTCCTTTTGGGGAATATGTGCCTTTAAAAAAGCTCCTCTTTTTTGTCAAACGGCTTGTTCCAGCAGCAGGTGACTTTGCCCCCGGGAAGGGCAGTGGAATTATAAAATACGGAAAACTTCGAATGGGAATACTCATATGTTATGAAGCCATATTTCCGGATTTGGTGCGAAAGCGCATTGTGGAAGGAGCTACCGTATTGGTAAACATAAGTAATGACGCGTGGTTTGGCAAAACCAGCGCACCCTATCAACACCTTGAAATGGCAAGGTGGCGCGCGATTGAAACGAGGCGCTTCGTGCTTCGATCGACGAACACAGGTATAACCGCAGTTGTTGATCCTCTGGGCAACATTGTAAGTTCTTTGACCCTTTTCAGGGAAGGATATATTACGACCTTTGTTTTCCCACAGAGAAAAATTACCTTTTACGTCAGGCATGGTGATGCTTTTGTAGGGTTTTGCATGTTGACTGTGCTAATTTCGCTGGTGTATGGGGTACGGCGAAAAGCAAGAGAAAAAGGAGGTTTGCAATATGACGGCAATTGATGTTGCAGGGGTAAAGGCAAATCTGAAGGAAATTTCCGAACGACTGGCGCTTCTTGGAGGGTATCTTTGACATAGAAGGCAAGAGGAAGCGCCTGAAAGAGCTTGAATCGGTAATGGCAAAGGAGGACTTTTGGGCAAATCCTGAGGCTTCGAAAAAGCTGTTGCAGGAGAGGTCGGAAGTTTCTGAGATACTCGAGAAGTGGCGCCGCATTAACGAGGATGTGGAAGAATGTGAGCTGCTACTTGAGCTGGCCGTTGAAGAAGAAGATTTGAGCACGATACAGGAAGTTTCTGAGAAAGCTTCAATGCTGAGGCGAAGCTTGAGGAGCATGGAACTTGAACAGCTCATGAGCGGTGAAAATGATCATCGCAACGCCATTGTAAGCATACATGCTGGTGCTGGTGGTACAGAGGCTCAGGATTGGGTCCAGATGTTGATGCGCATGTATTTGAGATGGTGCGAACGTAGAAATTTCAAGGTTGAAGTTGTTGATATGCTGGACGGTGAAGAAGCGGGGATAAAAAGCGTTACATTCACGGTTTCGGGAAAATATGCCTACGGTTTTCTCAAAGCCGAATCGGGAATTCACCGCCTCGTGAGGATTTCGCCGTTCGACGCAAGCGGACGGCGTCACACATCCTTTGCAGCTGTTTTCGTATACCCGGAAGTGGACGACAAGATTGAAATAGACATAAAACCATCAGATCTGCGTATTGACACGTTCCGTGCGAGTGGCGCCGGTGGACAGCACGTTAACAAAACCAGTTCCGCCGTTCGGATTACTCACCTACCCACCGGCATAGTGGTAACCTGCCAAAACGAAAAGTCCCAGCACCGCAATCGCGAAATTGCCATGAAGATACTCAAAGCACGCCTTTATGAAAGAGAGCGAAGGAAACAACAGGAAAAACTCCAGGAGATACACGATAATCTCGACGACATTGCCTGGGGCAATCAAATACGGTCTTACATTCTACAGCCATACCGCCTGGTCAAAGACCACAGAACCGATGTGGAACGGGGAGATGTTAACAGTGTCCTTGACGGAGACATTGATGTATTCATAGAAGCTTATTTGCTGAACCAACTCAAAGAGCACAAACAGACGACCAAAAACAGAAGGCGGTAGTCTTCTAAAGTACTAACTTGCTAACCAACACAACCAAAAAGGACTGTGACGAAATGGAAAGGTTTTTCAACGCTCAAAGCGTTACCGTTATAGGGGTTTCAAACTCCCCTACCAATCTGGGACGGGCAATAGTGTATGGTCTTATACGATACGAATTTCAAGGAACTGTTTATTTGGTAGGAGCCAAAGGTGGCAGTTTCTTGGGATTCAAGATTTATAAATCCGTCGCGGAAGTACCAGAAACGACTGATTTGGCAGTACTTCTCGTTCCAGCAAGGGTGGTTCCTGATATACTCGAAGACTGTGGACGTAAGGGAATAAAAAGAGTCGTGGTTGAATCAGGTGGCTTCAGTGAGCTGGGAGACGACAGAAAAGAACTCGAAGAAAGAATCTTGCAAACCCTTGACAGATACGACATGAGGCTAATCGGGCCCAACTGCATAGGTATCATAAATAGGCATACAGGGTTAGCGCTTCCCTTTATGCCCATTGAACCTCTGGCTCCGGCTGGAAATATCGGAATAATTTCTCAAAGTGGTGGCGTCGGTGGATGCATTTTGAACGACCTCGGAGCGGAGAAACTGGGCTATAGCCTATTTGCTTCCATCGGCAACAAACTCAATGTTAATGAGTGCGATTTATTGGAATACTATTTGGTCGATGACAAAACAAAGTCCATATTCTGCTATCTGGAAGGAATAGCAGATGGAAGAAGGATGATGGAAATCGCCATGAAGGGCGAAAAACCCATCGTCCTGCACAAATCTAACCGATCGGAAATCAGCCGAGGCATAGCCAGGTCCCATTCGGCGTCTCTTGCTGTAGATGACTTTGTCGTTTCGGCAGCGTGCCGTCAGGCGGGTATTATTCGAGTTGACAAGCAGAGTGAGGCGTTTACTCTGTTAAAGGGTTTTCAGCTACCCCCGGTTAGAGGCAAAAGGATGGGAATCATTTCGAGATCAGGTGGACATGCGGTTATTGCCGCAGATGCAGCTGCCGAATACGGGTTTGAACTTCCACCTCTACCGGAAGACCTTATTAGGGAAGTGGAAAAAAGCGCCAGAGCCGGCGTTATTAGGTTTCAAAATCCCTTAGACCTTGGAGATGTTTTTAACCTGGAACTTTACAAGCTCCTGGCAGAACAGCTCTTGAAAAACCCGTCTTTTGATTGTGTTCTCTTTGTTCACCATTACCAACCTGTTTCTGATCCTCAGCCTTCGAGAAACTTGATTCGATCCATACCGGAAATCGTGGCAAAGGTTGGAAAGCCCCTTGCTCTGTGCGTCTTTTCAACTCGGGCAGAGATACAGTTCAATCGAGAAAACACAGCTTTTCCAATATTTACGGATGTTCATGACGCGATGAAAGCACTGGCAGCTTCCAGAGACTATTTCAATCGCAAGGTTTATCACTTTGCGTCCCGAAGACCGACCGGACTTTCACCCAGCAATATCAGATTTCCCCTGGCTTCGGAAACGGCCATGCTCGACCCAACGGAAGCCGGTTCAATCTTGCAAAGTTATGGTTTTCCTCTTGCTCCATGGAAATTGGCGCAAGATGAAGAAAGTGCTGTAATTGCTTCGAAAGAACTAGGTTATCCTGTGGTCATAAAGACTGCCAGCCCATCGGTAATTCATAAAACCGATGCGGGAGGTGTTCTGCTTAACCTGAAGAACACAGAAGAGGTTAGAGAAGCCTATCGAAAGGTTTCGCAGCTTGGACGTAAAGTAATCATTCAGAAAATGGTCACGGACAACGGCATTGAGTGGATTATCGGAGGTAAAAGGGACCCTCAGTTTGGCCCCGTTGTTTTGACCGGTATGGGTGGTGTGCTCGTAGAAATTATCAAAGATGTAAGCGCTCGTGTAGGGCCAATCTGCCACGAAGAAGCAATCGCTATGCTCCGGGAAATTAGGGCATTCCGTGTTTTGGAAGGCTTCAGGGGACAACCAAGAGCAAACATCGATGCTCTGGCAGACATGATAGTAAATGTATCATGGTTCCTACATGATTTCCCACAAATTAAGGAAATGGATCTCAATCCGGTGTTGGTAACCGTTGACAAAGCAATTATCCTCGATTGGAGAATTGCCCTATGCTGAACTTTGCCTTTTCGACAAAATCTCTGAAACATCTCTCTCTTAATGACGCTCTGAATAACATAGCCAAAGTCGGCATCAGGACTGTGGAACTGTACGGCGAGAGGCCCCACGCTTACCCGCCGGATTTCACGGCAGCTCAAGCTTCATCGCTGCTAACACAACTTAGCGAATTAAAATTGAAAATAACCACTATCGACGCTTACGGCACTTATGGTGCAGCACAGAGCAGTAAATATCTTTCCTGGCTTGCCGAAGATTGGGTGGAACGGGAGCAGCAAATACGATATACTCTTGATTGCGCCCGTCTTGCCGCAGCGCTAGGGATACCAAAGGTTGTAATATCGGCCGGCAGCCCTATACCGGAAACAATGGACAGGATGGAAGCGTGGAGGCTTTTTGTGGCTAACATATACAGAGTCCTTTCGGTAGTTGAAAGGCTCGGCGTAACACTGCTCCTAAGGCCATCACCGGGGTATTTGATAGAAACATCAGACCAGATTCTGGCATTTCTGAAAGAAATGGAATTCCCCTCATCCTTGAAGGTTGATTTTGACTTTGCCCATCTGGCTTGTGCTGGAGAAGACCCTGTAGATGCGTTTAAAACACTGTTGCCTTATGTTGAAAATATACACCTTAGCGACGCCTTCTGCAAAGAATCTCACGCTCACGTTCAGGTCGGTGAGGGGCAGCTGGATGTGAAGCAATTTTTGACTTTCTTGAAAGAGCAAAATTACGATGGCCAGATTGTACTTTATGTAGATACAGAGCATACATCTGCAGACGATGTTGTGGCGCATACTATCGAGGGATTAAAAAAACTTGGTTACTCCGTTGGAGAAGAAAACCAGTAAACACGGTATTGTGATGCCATCGAGAATTTGCGTCAATGCGGCTTTTGTCCTTTTGATTCAAGCACTGAAAGGAGCTCCCATAGGGCTGACGTCCTGAATAAAGGTATGGTTGGAATGGGATAGCGATATAATTCTCCTTCGCTGGTGCGAACACCTGCCCGAATGATACAAAACAGATCAAAAATCACGAGGCTCCAACCGGCGATTAGCTTAAGAAAACCAGGTAATAGAAAAATAAGTAAAATTACCAAAGCTGTTATGGTTATCTGAAAATTGAGGGACATACGACCTGAAAGATCAACGAACGGAGAGGTTTTGCGCTTGATGAGCCAGACACCCAAAGGAGCTATGATCTGGCCACATGGAATCCACATTCCCTTAACTGGAATCCACCATACAGCTCCCAGAAGTGCGCTGAAATGGCAAAGGGAAGCCCACATGGAAGGTCCATTGTTCCATCCTTTGTTTTCATCGGTCATAACAATATCCCTATCTCCTGGGGTTCATTAGCAAGCAGCCGGTTTCAAGGACAAAACTTTGTTAATTTTTGTTCGCAAAGTAATCACACAGGTCTGAAAGACAACAACCTTCACATTTTGGATTCCGTGCCGTGCATACATAACGACCGTGAAGAATCACAGCATTACTAAACCAGGTCCAGTGCTCTCTCTGAATTATCTCCATAAGATCTCGCTCTATTTTTTCAGGCGTTTTAGACTCCGTCAGACCAAGCCTTTGCACGACCCGTTTCACATGAGTATCAACGGCAATGCCTTCGTTAATTCCAAAGGCATTGCCGATAACCATTGCCGCCGTCTTTCGACCCACTCCCGGAAGCCGGACTAAGTCATCAATACTTGCCGGCACTTCTCCACCATACTCCGCTACCAGCTTCTCACAACAAGCCTTTATGTTTTTGGCTTTCTGCCTGTAATAACCCGTGGGGCGTATGAGTTCTTCCAGCTCTTGATCAGACAACTTCAGGAAATCCCCGGGTTTTCCAAACTTCCGGAAAAGCGCCTTCGTTACCTTATTCACCCTGTCGTCGGTGCATTGAGCCGACAAAATAACGGCTATCAACAACTCAAAAGGATTAGAATATTCCAGCTCCAGTTTAGGATCTGGATAATGTTGTCGGAGTTTCTCTATTATTCCACTAACTTTTTCGCTAATTCGCTCCATCGGGCTTCAAATTCCAGCTCTTTACCATTTCCACAAAGGTTCTTATCCCAAAGCCCGTTGCCCCTTTAGGCATTTGGAACCACGGCTTATCTGCCCACGCCGGCCCGGCAATGTCAATATGAGCCCACTTCACGGAATCTTCAACAAACTGTTTCAAAAACATCCCACCAACAATGGTGCCAGCCTTTCTGTTACCCACGTTCTTAAAATCAGCTATGTCGCTTTTCATGTCCTCAAAGAAGAAATCCCAAAGCGGCAGCGGCCACATCTTTTCACCAACCTTAGCTCCAAGATCACAGAGCTTTGATACCAATTCGTCATCGTTACCCATAACACCGGCAACCCTGTCACCAAGCGCTATGATGCAGGCACCTGTAAGGGTAGCAATGTCCACGAGTACGGCCGGATTGTAATTTTTTATACCGTACGTAATTGCATCGCAGAGTATCAACCTTCCTTCGGCATCGGTGCTTATGACTTCCACAGTCTTTCCCGAAAGAGTTTTGACCACGTCTCCTGGGCGGTAAGCTTTCCCGTCCGGCATGTTTTCCGCGCAAGGCATAATGCCCACCACCCGTCTGGGGGGTTTGAGAATACCGATAACTTCCATTGCTCCAAGAACAGCGGCAGCACCGGCCATATCGTGCTTCATTTGTTCCATGTTCTGGGCAGGTTTGAGAGAAATTCCGCCTGTGTCAAATGTTATGCCTTTGCCCACAAGGACCAGAGGCCTCTCGCTTTCACAGCCCACAGGACAGTATTCCAGGATAGATATGCAACCCCCGTTCTGGCTGCCCTGAGCCACAGCAACAAAAGCACCCATGCCCATTTCTT
>Ga0190313_1000522_pt1 | contig 22872 bp, 31 predicted proteins | sample 4870071011_MG_FD_169989 | JGI IMG/M metagenome (GOLD analysis project Ga0190313, IMG submission 169989) | Hydrothermal vent sediment bacterial communities from Southern Trench, Guaymas Basin, Mexico - 4870-07-10-11_MG | ecosystem: Environmental > Aquatic > Marine > Hydrothermal vents > Sediment ...
ATTCCCTTATGCCATCCTGTCTATTCTCGGTATGAGCGCCGCTATTACAGCGTGTTCGGTGAGCTCCTTTCTGTTCAGCAGGCCTCTGCTCAGGAATCCCACTGCTCCCTCCTTTTTCCCGATGTCTTCCTTTCCGTATACCATTTTCATTGCGTCCCCGATGGTCGCACCCCCTTCAAGCACGACGGATATGACCTCGTCGGGATAGGAGAAACCGGCCCCGTGCCCTATCGTAATCCCCCCGCTCCTGTCCACGATTGCGCAGTACTGGACATCGAGGTATTTGCCGGAGAGCCTGTCGAGGAAGAGGCCCGCCTCAACGCCGACCCCGTAGTGCGCGTCCGTTCCATTTATCGCGCTTTCGGCCCTGTTGATGGCCCCCCGTTCCGTTTCATCTTCGAAGGGCTGCTCGGATACCCCGGATTCCACCTTTCTTTCGATGATTTCGATTTTCGTCCCTGAAAACGCCTTCTCAAACACATCGCGGACCGCCGAGACCTTCACGGGGTTCTTCGAGCCAACGGCAACCCTGAGGGCTTTCATCCGTCCGTTCTCGTCCGTCTCTCCCGTCGCTATCCGCGTGGAGCTTATGGGAAGGCTGTCCTGTGCGAGAACATGGGGAACCTCCACTATTTCCATCTCTCTGCGCCCCTGTTCCCTGCGGAGTGCGTTTATCTCCTCCCCTGTCGCTCTGGTGGCCTCGGAGAGTACCAGAATGTCTATCTCCCCGTCGATGGCGAAACCGAACCTGTTCTCAATTTTGATAATATCGTACGGAGCGGAAAAGCGGCTCAGGAATTCCTCGAGCTCCTTCTCTCTCTCGGCGTAGGGGCGAACCGCTCTATCTCTCCCGGAGTTCGCGAACTCGTCGGAGGTGAGCCCCACGAGAACCTTTCCGTCCTCTGCGCGGGAAAAGGCCGCCTCCAGAAGCCGCTTGTGGCCTGCATGGAGTATGTCAAATGTTCCGGCGACCGCTACCAACGGCATGGTATCCCTCAGAACATCCCCGAAAAGAGGGCGAGGATCATTATCATTATCGCGGCCACATAGAGGATCAGCAGCTGGTTCTTCTTCTTCCTGATGGTCTCGGTATGGGCCCTTTCGCACTCGTCGGAACAGAACTTCTCACCGAGAGGGATAGCGCGGCCGCAGGTTATGCAGTGTGCGTGCTGTGGTACTTCTGCCATGAGGGGAGATTGGGGGATGGGGTATATAAGGGTTGCCGAGGGGACATCTTTATATTTCAGGAATATATGCACTGTCGAGAGGCCAAAGGACTGATAGCATGGCAAGGAGAGGGAAGAACGATAGCGAGGAGCCGCTGGAGAAGCAGCTGTGGAAGGCAGCGGACAAGCTGAGGAAGAACATAGATGCGGCGGAGTACAAGCATGTTGTACTGGGATTGATATTTCTGAAATACATCTCGGATGCCTTTGAGGAGCTGTATGCCAGACTCAGGGAGGAACAGGAAACAGGGGCCGACCCTGAGGACAGGGACGAATACAGGGCTGAAAATGTCTTTTTCGTGCCTCCCGAGGCCAGATGGTCCTTCCTGCTTTCCAAGGCAAAAGACCCTGAGATCGGGAAGATCATCGACAACGCAATGGATGTGATAGAGAGGGAGAACCCATCGCTGAAAGGGGTTCTGCCGAAGGTGTATGCCCGTGGAAACCTCGACCCGGCCAGCCTCGGAGGACTCATAGACCTGATAGGGAACATAGCTCTGGGAGAGGCGAAGGAGAGGAGCGCAGATGTTCTGGGCCATGTTTTCGAGTATTTCCTCGGAGAGTTCGCGCTGGCCGAGGGGAAGAAGGGAGGGCAGTTCTACACGCCGAGGAGCGTCGTTCAGCTGCTTGTTGAGATGCTGGAGCCTTACAAAGGCCGCGTTTTCGACCCGTGCTGCGGCTCCGGGGGAATGTTCGTCCAGTCCGATAAATTCGTGAAGGAACATCAGGGGAGGGTGAACGACATCTCCATCTACGGGCAGGAGAGCAACCAGACCACATGGCGGCTCTGCAAGATGAACCTCGCAATCCGCGGAATAGACAGCTCTCAGGTGAAGTGGAACAACGAGGGCTCGTTTCTGAACGACGCACACAAGGACCTGAAATCCGACTTCGTCATTGCAAACCCGCCGTTCAACGACAGCGACTGGAGCGGGGAACTACTTAGAAAGGACGGCAGATGGAAGTACGGTGTGCCCCCTGCGGGAAACGCAAACTACGCGTGGATACAGCACTTCATCTACCATCTGAACCCGCACGGAAAGGCCGGTTTCGTGCTGGCCAAGGGGGCACTGACCTCAAAGACCAGCGGAGAGTACGATATACGGAAGAACATCATCGAGGCCGACCTGGTGGACTGCATAGTGAACCTGCCGCCGAAGCTGTTTCTGAACACTCAGATTCCCGCTTCCCTATGGTTTTTGAAGAGGAACAAAACGCACAGAAAGGGGGAGATACTGTTCATCGACGCCCGGAACATGGGAACGCTCATCAACCGGAGGACAAGGGAGCTCACGGAGGAGGACATAAGGAAGATAGCGGACACATACCATAACTGGGAGGACCCGGAAGGCGATTACGAGGACATAAAGGGCTTCTGCAAATCGGCCGCTCTGGACGAGGTGCGGGAGCTGGACCATGTGCTGACCCCTGGGCGGTATGTTGGCCTGCCCGAGGAAGAGGACGATTTCGATTTCGCGGAGAGGTTCACACAGCTCAAGGCCGAGTTCATGGAGCAGTTGAAGGAGGAAGAGAGGCTGAACAGGGAGATTCTGGAGAATCTGGAGAGAGTGAAGGTGGAGAAAGGAGGAGATACAAGGTGAAAAATCAGGAGAACTACGCCGGGGAATACAACCGTTTAAGCTCACAGTTCGTGACCATAGAAACCGAAGGCGGCTTGAAATCACAGAATGTGATGTCAAAGATGGGATGCGGAAAGGGAGCGGTCACATATTGTGACCAGTTGAATAATCAGGGAGGTGGGGAATAAATGGCCTTGCCTGTTAATATCGAAGAATTGATCGGTGGTAAAACCGTTGAATGGGAGAGGATAGAATTTCGTAAAGGATGGAATCCCGAACGGACGCTGAGAACAATTACAGCCTTCGCAAATGATTTCAATAATTGGGGCGGAGGATACATAATCCTCGGTGTTGAAGAAGAGGATGGCAGGCCCGTTCTGCCCCCTTCCGGCCTTGATATAGGCAGCATCGATTCGATACAAAAGGAGCTTAATAACCTCTGCAGAAGGATCATTCCGAATTACTTTCCTATCGCCGAACCCGTGGATTTTCAGGGCAGAAAGATCTTAATTCTGTGGTGCCCCGGCGGCAGTGTCCGCCCCTATAAATGCCCGGAGAGCCTTGGAAAAGGAAATAAAGGGTATTTCTACTATATCCGGCGGTTCTCTTCCACGGTGAAACCCACTGCAGAAGAGGAAAAAGAGCTTATCGGGATGTCAAACCAGATTCCCTTCGATGACAGGGTGAACCACAGGTACTCCCTTAATGAGTTTGATTTAGGAGCGATAAAGACCTTTTTAAACAGGATTGGAAGTGAGCTTGAAAGGGATATTTCTCATCTCTCGATTGAAGAGATTTCAAGGAAGATGAATATAGCCGAAGGTGCGGATGAGAATTTACTGCCTAAAAATGTGGGGCTGCTGTTTTTTGCCAAGGATGTTCAGAAGATATTCCCGTCCGCCAGAATAGAGATGGTCGTCTTCAGGGATAACGAGGGCATAGAGTTCGAGGAGAAGATATTTGACGGCAATCTGTTTGAGCAGACCATAAACGCATTGAGCTTTCTTAAAAATCAGGTTGTGAAGGAAAAGGTCATAAAACGGGAGGGAAGGGCGGAAGCGGACAGATTTTTCAATTATCCTTATCTGGCTCTGGAAGAGGCACTCTGCAATGCGGTGTATCACAGGGGATACGATAACGATTCTCCGATAGAGGTGAGGATATATCCTGAGCGCATCGACATCATAAGTTTTCCCGGCCCTCTGCCTCCCCTCGACAGGGAGCGGCTGAAAAACTACCTGTTCGATGTGAGAAAGTACAGGAACAGGAGAATCGGAGAATTTCTGAAGGAACTGCACCTCACGGAGGGAAGGCAGACAGGGATTCCGACGATATTGAAGGAGATCAAAAGGAACGGGTCCCCGGAGCCTGTTTTTGAAACGGATGAGGAAAGAAGTTATTTCAAGACAACATTTTTCATTCAGCCCGAGTTCAAGGAGCCTGAGACAGGCTTGGGACAATCTTGGGGCAGAGAGGGCACCAAGCTGGGACCAAGCTGGGACCAAGTTGGGACCAAGCTGGGACTAAGCCGGGACCAGGTCTACACCCTTCTAGATTCATGTTTAACGGAAGTAAGCATTCAGTACCTTATGGAAAAGTTCGATCGGAAAAATAGAACGAAATTCAGAGACAAATTCATCGGCCCGTTATTGGATGAGGGTTTGCTCGAAATGACAGAACCCGATAAACCGACCAGTCCGAACCAGAGATATGTGACAACAGATAAGGGGAGAGGGCTTTTGAAAGAGATGGAGAAGGAAGAAACGGGGGGCGAAAAATGAGCGATGCGGCGATTCCCTTCTGGAGGTATAATGGCTCGTTCTCGAAGATGGAGATGGGGGCCGCTGAGATGCTGGTGAAAACGGGGGGTGGGGGATGAACGAAGCGGTAGGTTTAGAAGAAATCGAATCTGTCATAGATACTTGTCTTAAGACGCTTTATGAAAAGGATGAGCTTCTGTTTAGTTTAAACGATGGGCGAGGAATTTGCGAAAGAGCACTTGTATTCCGGTTTGCCCACTACCTGCAGAATGAGATAGATAAAAAAATTCCCGGCTACATCGTGGACTGCGATTATAACAGTTCTGTATATGTTGATCCAGATGGAAACCTTGGGGCACGAAGGCAGGGAAAGCCCATTCAGAATGGAGGAAGAGAGACTAAGCGATTTATTGATATTATTGTCCACAATAGAGGCGCCGATAATTTGTTCTGCATTGAGGTTAAGAAATGGAACAATTACAGAAAAGAGGACAGAAAGAAGGATGAAAACAACCTTAAAGAGTTAACCCGCACTTACGGCTATAAATACGGCTTTCATCTGATACTTGGAGAGAAGGAAGAGAAAACAAGAATCACTGTATATCGGGCATGGGGGAGTGATGACTGATGGTATATGCAAAGGCTCCGACAGTGGAAGACATAATGACCACTGACATTATACGGTATAATGAGGATTACAAGGATAGGCTGAAAAAGATTTGCGAGAGACTAGATATAACCTATTTGCCAGATCGGGAAGGAAAGAATTTCTATCAGTTCATACCAGATGATAAAAACCCGAGATTTAAGAAGTTGAATGAGGATGATGAAAAAATAAAGAGGAGGCGAACCTCTCCCGATAAAAAGATCTTTTCAGAAGAAATCTTCGAGCAGTTTAAAGGGCTTAAAGGTGGAGATGATGTTAAGACACTCTTTGTTTACGACCACTCGGAACTTGTAGGCATTATGCATTTTTCTGATTATAACAGTGAGCCAGCGTTTGTTTATCTCTACTCCTTACTGTTTAATTTCGAAAACAAGTTGAGGAAACTTCTGGAACTCTCTGGTAAGAAGAATGAGGATATCATAGAGTTTTTTGGAAAGAAATTGAAAGAGGTAACTGATAAAGATGAGAGAAAATTCTATGAAAGGGCATATGGAAGATTCATAGATAAAAAAACAGAAGAAATTAAAGACGATATGAAGGAAAAAATGGATGCCGTTTCAGAGTTTCAATGGTTTTATCTTAAAGAGCTCATTTCTTTTATCAATGAGAATAAGCTTGATAAAATAGGTTCGCTTGATCCCCAAGGCAAAATTAATGATTTGAGAAACACAGTTATGCACTCTAAAAATGCTGTAAAAGAGGAGAGCAATAATAATGATAAACCAATTGTGCTTTATGACTTCAAGTCTTTCATAGAGTTTATAGAGGCTTATGAGGAGTTGATTTGGTCGTTATCTGAGGTTGGTATTCTCATAGAAAAAGGAGCATTGTTTTAATTTAGAAAAAGGATGGCAGTGTGAAGTAGTATACTAGAAAACAGAAGAGTGGAAAAGTAGCCCCGGGCAGATTCGAACTGCCGTCGCAAGATCCAGAGTCTCGCATGATTGACCGCTACACTACGGGGCTATCTCTTTGCGGTTTATCCAGATAGCCCCTCTCACTCGCTCGCGTTGCTCGCTCGTGATACGGGGCTATTTTGCATCTCTCTTGTGCCTCTTTTGCTCAGAACCTTCCTGCGTCAGGTTCGTCGCAATACGGGGCTTCTCTCTGTTCAGGTGCCCCCCTCGTTCTCTGTTATGGAGATTGCGGGGCATGCTGAAACGGTGTCGGACAACCGCTCGGACATGGGAAGAAGCAATCTGCTATTTAAAAATAATGGGTGGGAAGGGTAATATATGGAGAGTGGCATTACGGGTGCATGGGTCTGTTACCGGAGAGATACAGCAAAAAGGCCCTCCTTCTCGGCCTCCTTCTGGGGACATTCCTCACGCTCACGGCCGTTCTGGTGGTGGAGTACACGGAGTTCCTTTTCGGCATCATTCTGCTCTGGATTGTCATTCCGGTCATGATCAAGAAGCTGGCCGACCGGATACGCAGTGAATGAAATTATTCTGTTTCTTTCCTCAAAACTACGATGTATTCATAGTTCATGGTGGTATCCGTAACGCCCGTTATGTTCGATGGGCTGTTTCTCTTAGGCATCCTCTTGCTTGGAATGGCCCGCATAATTGTTTCTATATGTTCAAAACCGTTTCTTTCAAAGAATTCCCTTGTTACCTCGTCCGTTGGTATTTCAATCCCCTTAACCCTGCGGTTTCCCACCACATAGGCCACGGTTCCTCCGTCCTTTACAACCCTTGAAACATGGTTTATGGATTTCTCATAGTCGCTGTAAAAGGAAATTACATCATACACTCTTTTCTTGTCTTGGGCCGCGATTCTCTCTATTGCATTGTCTAACGGTAGGAACTCAAATTTTCTCATCTCTTTGTCCGGTTCGCCGCCCATGGAAATCTTGTCAATTGTGTTTAGATAGTCGTCAAATAGCCATTGATTTGAAAGGCGAGAGAATTGGCCGTATGCTACGGTGGTTCTTGAGTCTCCGTATGGAGGGGAGGTCACTATTATATCCACACTGTTGGGTGCCAGAATCGTCTCTGGAATGCCGAACACGGTGTTAAAATCGTATATTTTAGAGTCTGCTCTTTTGTCTCGGATTTCTACATATTCTTTCATCCCGTCTCTGTTCCTCAGCAGTTTAGAGATCATTACGCTCAAGACATCGGGATTGAATTTCGACATCTGTTTTTCCGTCATTCTGTATAGTTTAAATTCGCCGTTTCGTGTCAGTGATACCTCTCTGACTGTTTCGCTAAAGGCCACTTTGAAGAAGTCCTTTACCTCGTTTGATTCGATACTCTCAATGTATTCTTTAACGATTGCCAGCATAACCTGTGTTTCCTTTTTAAACCAATAATCTATGTTTTTAAACTGTGGTATGTTCGCCTCAATCCTTTTTCCTCCTAACCTAATGGAAAAAACAAAGTCATTAAAATCCTTCAATGCCTCATCCAGTGTTTCTATAGGAATAATCGTAGTCTTCGCTTTACTGAGAAGCCGTGCCAATGGATTTATGTCTGTTCCAATGGAGTTGATTCCTCTTATGCTTGCCTCAACCAGAGATGTTCCACTCCCGCAGTATGGATCAAAGAGCAGTTTAGCATCTTGACCGTATTTGTCCAGAATCTTCCCTGTTACCTGCGGTATCATCATTGCGGGGTATGGATGGAAACAGTGCGTGTATTCCTTCGTATTGGCTCCTTGAAAGTCCCAACTTTCATCTCTGTATTTTCGGCTCATATCAATCTTTCCTTTTCTGAGAAGCAGAGGTACAGGAACTTCTCATCTATTCTGAATGCAGTTCCATGATTTCTCACTGAGTTGTTCTTCTTCAAGTGCATTCTGATATCGACTATTATTATGTCCTTCTTTATGAGATCAATAAAGTTATCTATTTCCGGGTCTTTAAGGAAATAGGCCTCATTAAACCAAAATTCCTCTTTTTCTTCCGAGTTTATGCGAGAGTCAGCGAGAACAACGACAAGCGCAGGCATCTTGTCTTCGAATGTAGCGACGAGGTTTTCAACTCTCCATTCTGCTATTTTTGTTCCATCTGCATGATAAAGGAGAAGTAGTTTATCCTCCACTTTCAGATAAAGACCCTGTGCGTTTGGTTTGGTGCTTACTGTGCAGTAAAGTGCTTTTCTTCCCTCTGTGTCCACATAACCGTATTTTTCTATCAACTCCCGCTGTGGGATCTTCCATGCGGCTCTGTTGAAGGTGAACATGGTTACTTTGTTGCTTGCGTTTTTACGCTGAGACTTCAGCTCTATATTGCCGAAATCGGGGGTTTTTAGGTTGTTTTCCTTGATGTCGAGTAGAGTTTCCAGAGTGTAGCCGATGCCTGTGTTCCCTCTTCTTTTTGACTTTACCCAAGACATATCTTTTACCCTTTGTAGGTTTCTCTTTAGCTCGTTTAGTTCCATTATTTTACCTCCGCTGGTTTAGTTAGTTTCTGTTTTGCATTACATAGAAACTCTGTTTTTTCTGCACCTGTGAGTGATACCTCTGAGGCTTATAAATTTTCCTCTCTCCCGCAACTGATTTATATTTTCCTCCCTTCTCTCCCGCAGTGATAGCATGAAGACATCCAGAATTTCGGGATTTTATAAGATGAGCCCGGAGGAGCGGCTCGCAGTGGTCAAGGAGTTTTCCGGCCTCACCGATGAAGAGGCGGAGATTCTGCGTCAGACCGGGGCCCTTGAGATGGAGCAGGTGGACAGGATGATCGAGAATGTCATAGGCACCATGCCGGTCCCCTTCGGCGTGGCCACCAACTTCGTGATAAACGGAAGGGATTATCTCATCCCCATGGCCATCGAGGAGCCCAGCGTGGTCGCCGCCGCCTCAAACGCAGCGAGGATGGCAAGGGCCGCAGGCGGATTCACCACCAGCAGCACGGACCCGATAATGATCGGCCAGATTCAACTGGTAAATGTGAAAGACCCCTTCGGGGCGAAGATGACCATACTCCGGCATAAGGAGAGGATAATCGAGATGTGCAACGAGAAGGACCCGATTCTCATAAAACTCGGCGGCGGAGTTCGTGATATAGAGGTCCGGGTAATAGATACGAAGAGCGGGCCGATGGTCATAACCCATCTTCTTGTCAATACTCTGGACGCAATGGGGGCCAATGCGGTGAACACCATGGCCGAGGCGGTCGCCCCGTTCCTTGAGGAGATAACCGGCGGCCGCGTATATCTCAGAATCATATCCAACCTCGCGGTCTTCAGGCTTGCAAGGGCCAAAGCGGTCTGGAAGAAGGAGGAGATCGGCGGGGAGGAAGTGGTCGACGGCATAGTGGAGGCCTACTCCTTCGCAGCGGCCGACCCGTTCAGGGCCACAACTCACAACAAGGGCGTAATGAACGGAATCACAGCGGTTGTCCTGGCCACGGGGAACGACACCAGAGCGGTGGAGTCAGGGGCACACGCCTATGCTTCTTACATCTCCGACCATTACACATCCCTTACTTCATGGGAGAAGAACGCGGACGGAGACCTTGTAGGGACCATTGAAATACCCCTGGCCGTAGGGCTTATCGGAGGTGCCACAGCGGTTCATCCCACTGCGAAGGCAGCCGTGAAGATCCTGGGCGTGAAGACGGCGAAGGAACTGGCTGAGATAATGGCCGCCGTTGGGCTCGCCCAGAACTTCGGAGCGCTGAGAGCACTTGCCACAGAAGGGATTCAGAGGGGGCACATGTCCCTTCACGCCAGGAATGTGGCGGTCATGGCCGGAGTCCCGAAGGAACTGGTGGATGAAGTGGTAAAGAGGATGGTTGCCGAGCGAAAGGTGAGAATAGACCGGGCCAAGGAGATTCTCGAAGAGATTCAGAAAGGGAGTTGAATGCCTCTTTCACGGCAAAAAGCGGGAAAGATAATGGATATCCTCATCGAGGGCCACGACGGGCGGTTCTGCGGCCTGAACTACGGGAATGTCTATCAGCTGGCCGTTGCCACCATCCTGTCCGCACAGGCCACCGACGAGAGCGTCAATAAGATAACACCGATTCTTTTCGAGAAGTACCCCGATGCGGAGAGTCTGGCCGCTGCCGATATCGAGGATGTGAAGGAGATAATAAAGAGCATCGGCCTCTACAACACCAAGGCGAAGAACATCATCGCAATGGCGAAGCGGCTGGTGGATGAGTACGGGGGCAGGGTGCCGGACACAATGAGCGAACTGGTCAAACTCCCCGGAATCGGCAGAAAAACGGCCAACATCGTTCTTACGGCCGGTTACGGAAAGGTGGAGGGGATTGCGGTGGACACCCATGTGTTCCGCATTTCAAGGAGGATGGGGCTCGCCTCGGGGAACACACCTGCGAAGGTCGAGCGGGAGCTGCTGGAACTCCTCCCGGAAAGGCAGTGGCCCTATGTCAACCATATTCTAATAACCCACGGAAGGGAGATCTGCACCGCAAGGAAGCCTCAATGTGGAGAGTGCCCCGTGGAGGAACTTTGCGAGAAGAACTTCGAGCCGGAAAAGGAGGTGCGGAGCAGGGATGCCGGAAAAAGAAGGAATAAGTAAAGGGTTTGTGTTTTTCGTTCAGTTCTTCCATTCCTTTCTTGCGGCCTCTATTTCGGGGAGCAGGACGGCCATTCCTTTATCCACATCCTCCTCGGAGAACGCAAGGTTCGGCCTCATCCTTATGCTGGTGAAACCGCTCTTCAGGGTCATGGCCCCCTTGGAGTAGGCCTCCTTCCAGACCTTATCCCTTATTTCCTGAGTCGGAAGCGTGAAGGCGATCCAGCCGCCGGAGCCCCTTATGTTGCTCACGAACTCCGCATCGGTCTCGTTCAGCAGGATCTTCTTTATCTTGTCGCCTATGCGCCTGGAGTTCTCGATGAGGCCCTCCTTCTTTATGGTCCTGATGAACTGGGTGGAGCGAACCATGTCGGACAGGGTTCCGCCCCATGTGGAGTTGAGCCTGCTGGATACATTGAAGACATTATCCTTTATCTCGTCGATTCTGGTGTTGGCCGCAATGCCGCACTGCTGCGTCTTCTTACCGAAGGAGAAGATATCTGGCCTTACGCCGCCGGTCAGGTGGTCGGACGCCCACCATTCTCCCGTGCTCCAGCCTGTTTGAACCTCGTCGAATATGAGGAGGAAGCCGTGCTCGTCCGCCTTCTGCCTTATGAACCTGAAGAACGAGGGGCTGAAGTAGTTGTCTCCGCCCTCGCCCTGCACCGGCTCCACGATCATGGCCGCAATCCTGTAATTGTACTTCTTTATGGCCTCCTCGATCTCCGCCTTTGCCAGTTCCTCGTTGTCGTATGTCACCGAGCCGTCCCTCTGGAATGTTGCGGCGGGGTTGTGAACTCTGGGCCAGTCGAACTTGGAGAAGAACTTGTACTTGTTCGGGTCCGCTGTGTTGGTGAGGCTCAGGGTGTAACCTGTCCTGCCGTGGAAGGCGTTCTTCAGGTGCATTATCATATCGCCCGGAATCGCATCCTTTTCGGCGTAGTTCTTCCGTGTCTTCCAGTCAAAGGCCGTCTTGAGTGCGTTCTCCACCGCCAGCGCACCGCCGTCTATGAAGAAGAGGTGCTTGAAGCCCTCGGGAAGCACGCTCGAAAACTCGGCCACGAACTCGGCATAGTACTCCGGATATAGGTCGGAGAGCGCCCACCTTATGTTGGAGGCGTTGAGGAGCCTTTTCACATAGTCGGGGTCCTGCGTCGCCGGATGGTTGTAGCCTATGGTAAGGCTTCCGAACTGGTTGTACCCCATGTCCAGCATCTCTTTCCCCGTTCTCTTGTCCACAAGCGTGGAACCATGGCTCTTTTCAAGGTCCGGGACAATCTCAAAACCGTCTACCAGAACCCTGCTTTTTATCGTTGGAATAATCTCGTCAGCGTTCATGGTCATGTGGAGAGGGCGGCCATATATAATGATTTCTCCGCAGGCTCGGTTTTGTCTTTCGAATGCATAACCCGGGCGAAATTTTAAATATCAAAGGCACACCCCCAACCATGAAGAACTGCATCCGCGTGTTCAGGGCGCTCAGTCACGAAACACGGCTTAAGATACTGTTTTATCTGCTGGACGGCGAAAGGTGCGTATGCGACATCGTGAAGCATGTGGGGCGAAGCCAGCCCACTATCTCCAATCACCTTTCCCGGCTTCAGAAGGATGGGATCCTGACCTCCAAACGGGAGGGGCAGTGGGTCTATTACTGGATCGCCGACGAGAGGGCCATGGGCATATTGAAGACCTGCCGCGCGATAATCGAGAAGGAAGGGAAGATATCCGAAGAGGGCCGATAATGTTTATATAATCCCTGCTTATTCGGGTGAAAACCCGGTACGGGTAACCAGTGAAAACAGAGAGTGATAATATGGAAGCTGAAGAAACAAAGGAAATCATCGTTGCAAAACTGAAGGACACCACGGCCAACCCCGCCCCACTAGGCCTCATGGGCTTCGGTATGACCACGGTCCTTCTGAACCTGCACAATGCGGGATTGTTCGGCCTCGGAACCATGATTCTGGCCATGGGCATATTCTACGGAGGGATCGCTCAGCTGTTCGCCGGATACATGGAGTGGAAGAAGGGGAACACATTCGGAACCACCGCGTTCACATCATACGGCCTCTTCTGGTTCAGCCTCGTGGGCCTCATAGTCTTCCCCTCACTGGGATGGGCGGACGCACCGAGCGATGCGGCCATGGGCTCCTACCTCGTCATGTGGGGTATATTCACCGGAGTTCTGTTCATCGCCACGCTGAAACTGAACAGGGCCCTGCAGCTGGTCTTCTCGTCCCTGACAATCCTGTTCTTCCTGCTGGCCGCCGAGCACTTCACCGGAATCGGCGCCATAGGCACGGCCGCAGGGTTCGAGGGGATATTCTGCGGGTTCTCCGCCATATACGCGGGCCTTGCGCAGGTCATCAACGAGGTCTACGGAAGAGAAGTGGCCCCGCTGTAAAACCCCTTTCTTCTCTGTTTTTTTGTTTGTTTTTGGGGCGCAAGCAATCATTGGTAAGTATGGAATAATTTTAAATATTTTGAAGCGATGCAGGGGTGAGGTATTCCTATGGAGTTGAGAAGCGTTAGGAAAGGGCTTTGCGGTTGCGAGATCGTTTATTGTGAGATTGGGGCCAGAGCATGAGGAGAATATTCATTAATGTTATATCGGCAGTCGTTTTTCTCGTAGGGACTCCAATAGTTCTTTTGATGATGTTCTACATGATGATTCCTATCGACAGAGGCCTTGGTATTGGCACATGGCCCGTTTATGGCAGCATTGTGTTCACCGTGATGGTTTTAACAATGATATCCCCCTTGCTTTTGTTTGTTGGCAGGGATAAAATGGTGTTTCTGGGAATCCCGTGGGTCATGGTGGTGAGGAAAAAACGGGTGCAAAGGGTGGTTGTGAATAATAACGGATTCTACTTCTTATTCAAGAACCCCAGAGATTGCCCTTTCATGTATCGTTGGAAGGATAAAAACCGCATGGTAGAGTATAATGGCTACAGGATGGTTGCTTTCTACAATATAAAGGCTACGCTTGCTTTAATTCGCTTTTTCGGCTATTCGTCCCCGAATCTCTATCTGGAGATAAATTGGGACCTGCTGCCGAAAAAGGATGGAAAGTACCTTTTAAAGAAAATCGGAGAGATGGAGGCGGAAAGAGATGCGAGGTTATGAAATTACAACTAGCTGGTTAATTATCACAGGAGGTGCATAATATGGATGATGAGAAAATCCTCTATCAGTTCGAAATCCCATATCCTTGGAAGAAACTGATACGAGGGGGATTTTTGGTTACTTCGCCGATTTTCTTCTTGTCGATAGTCTTCGGGTGGTATCAATTCATCTTTAAACCGCCTTCACCGGACTATTTTGTTGCCGCATTAATTGTTGCTCTCACAGGGGTTCTTTATATAGGACTAAATTTGCTCATGCGCTATGCTCTTATTCATGCGGACAAAATAAAAGAACCGATAAAGGTTTGGGCCACGCCCTATGAAGTGCATTTCAGAAAAGGAAACATAAAAAAGGACTTTTCCATTGAATACCTGAAAACGGCTAGAGTTGCGCTAACAGACAAAATTGTCATGCTGGAAACGAACTATGAAAAAGACGAGGATTGGAAAAAAGGGTGGAAAGTTGCGTTTAAACGGAACAACGAACTACAAGACACGGACTACAGGGAATTTATTAATGAAACATTTCTCCCCTTTACGGAGATTGTAATTGACCGATTAAAGGAAATAAATCCGGACATAAGAATTACTAGAACTGATGAAAGGAGAAAGTACAGATGACTCTCTGCCTTAACCCCCGGCCAACCATCCCTTCCGGTCTGCTGTCGGACCCGTACTTTCAGCGTGAGGTATTGAGCCGTGAGGCCCTTACCTTCCACTCGGAAGTTGCGGCCGTCATTGCCACTGCCGCGGAGTTCGTCAAGCAGCTGGCCGATGCGCTGAAGAACTTCGGAATGGCCATGCTGGGAGCGTTCAAGGAGGCCATGGATGCTGTGGCGGACGCTGTGGAGAAAGTGGTGAATGTCATTGCGTCATTTGTGGATTGGGTAATGGATACAGTAGTTCATATTGTTACGGAAACAATATCTGACCTTATGGACAATGTTAAGCAAGAACTTCAAGAAATCGGAGCCGGACTGATGACAGCAGTTGAAAAAGGTCAAGAGGCCCTAAGCAGTTATTTCATTACAACTGTGCTCCCCATAATAATGGGAATCGGGGTAGTGGTCTTTGCTTTAACACTGGTAGTCGGATATTTGATTCAGAGCATGCCACTCATCGGAGCGGTCGTGACCGCTGTTATAGCAGCAACTCTGACGGCAGTAATCTTGGGAACACTTATGAGTTCTAATTATTATGCCCAAGGACAAAACATGGATACCAGCGAGAGCGGAATAAAGAACTGGCTACATAGCGTGAATCCAGCCCTTGCTCTTGCATTTGCCAATGTAGCAGATCTCATTGGAGGTATCTTTGTAGCAACACTACTCGAGGAGAGCGATTCAGCATTTGTAAAACTTACAGGTCTCTGGTTCCTCAGTATCTTCGCTTCTATTACATTTCTGGTTGTTCCACCAACACCGGCATCGGGAACAGCAATGATCCCCTTTTTAGCATTAGCATTTGCCACGCTCGGTGACATAGCATTAGAAGCACTAAAGATACTAAAAAGTCTTTTTGAGGAGCCTATGCAATGGGGGAGGTCTGTAATCACAGGTTGTCTGTTTGTTATATTAGCTGTATCTTCATATTTAACGATTAAAACAGAGATGGCATATGTCTCAGAGGCTTTTACAGGAGGCGTTTAAATGAAACTAAGATTTAACTGGCCCTTCTTTGTGCTTACGCTATTCGTGCCGTTGGCTGGTGCACTTCTAGCAATCGTTTTATTATATCCTCTGGTGGATAATCCATATACTAATCAAATAGCTTCTCCATCTGTAACGACAATCGGGGCTTTTGCTCTTGCATTTTCCATGATGCTTGGGATTATGGCATATGTGAGCATGCCATATCTGGTAATCGTCAAAAATAATACGATAACATTCCATAGGTTAAGGAGAAGATTGCGTATCGATTTGAAAAATATAAAGAAGGTTGAGGTACAGGGACGACTCCAAGGTCATGGTACAGGCCATAATATTTCATTTATCACGTATGATGACGATAGAATAATAATCTTCGGCTTATCACATGGCATAACCCTGCTTCTATTGGATTTTATGCAGGCGCAAGGAGTGAGAGCTGATTTTTCCTCTGCAAAAATAGGGAAAGATGTTATAGATAAGCACATGAGGAGAGGATATTAAAGAAGGAAGAAGGAGACTACAAACATGACTCTCTGCCTTAACCCCCGGCCAACCATCCCTTCCGGTCTGCTGTCGGACCCGTACTTTCAGCGTGAGGTATTGAGCCGTGAGGCCCTTATATTTACTGCAATCTTCTACGAACTGTATCCCAAAGATTTTCTGGAATACGGAGAATCGATAATAAGCGTTAAAGACCTGCTTGTTGCCCCGGCGGACAAGATTTACGAGATTGACGAAGAGGCGGCCGGCGGATACTCCTATATGTTCTCCGCTATATCTCTGTCATTTGAACCCGTGTGGAAGATGTTCGTTGATACCACGGTCAGCGAGGAGGTAGCTTTCGCGAAGGCCTTTGCGGTGGACCTTGTCGCCCTGTTCGGACTTGTGGCCCTGAATCAGATGGAAGAGAGCGGGAGCCTTGTGCCGAAAGCTGCACTGGGGATAGTTGTGGCGTTGATATCCGGATATGCGCTTTTGGATACTACAGCACATGGGGTGTTATCATTGAAGGGTATAAAAGGCGGGATTGGAGCGGTGATTAGTAGAGGGCTGTTCTTTCTGATGTTTGAAACCATAGCCATCTTTCTCTTTATGTCTGCGCTAGGTTATCTTAACCATGTGGCAACAGGAGTGTGATAGAATGAAGAAGACATTTGTAAACTGGGCCCTAATCACTATCTTCGTAATCGGTTATCCGATGATAATCTTAATTTTTTCCCTTGTTTTCTTTCCTTTATTTCACAGCCCTCCATGGATAGTATGGGGTACTTTAATTCTAGGGCCACTGCTTACATTCATAACTATCTCTTTGGTCTCCCCTCTAATCCTCATAATCCACGGCGACACCGCTACATTTATCGGCCTTCCGTGGGTGTTCAGGATACGAAGGGATAAATTGGCCAGAGTTATGATAATAAACTATGGCTTTGCCTTTATCCCCAAAGATTCTAGTGACTACCGTTTTGTCCAGAAAGGAGAAGAGGATGTGGTTAAGGGATATAAAATACTCAAATTCTGGAATCTGAAGGCATGGGGAGAATTGATACTCTTTTTAAGACCGGAGCAAATGATGATAGATTGGCCATCTCTTAAAGACAAGGAGAAAAACTATATACTCAAGAAGGTTGGAGAACTGGGAGAAAGCAATCCTTAAAATGCCTTAACCCCCGGCCGTTTTCCCCTACTTCATCCTCTCCAGCAGTATGGCCGGGCAGATGTTCTTGACCCCTCTTATGGAGCCAATCCTCCTCGATATGAGTTCCGAGAGTTCTATTCCGTCCCGCGTCCATATCTCGGCCATAATCATGTGGTCCCCGGTGGATGTGGAAACGGTGCGCACCTGCGGGAGCTTGGACAGTTCCCTTGCGGCATCCAGGAATCTGGCAGGCTCCACATCAAGGCCCAGGATGGTAACGGTTCCGTAGCCCCGCTTGGCCGGGTCGGTTATTATCGTATATTGCTTTATGACGCCGTCCCTTTCCAGCCTCTCCACCCGCTTCCTTACGGTGGACTCGCTAACCTTCAGCTCTTTGGCTATCTCTGTATAGGGCGTTCTCGCGTCCAGTTCCAGTATTTCCAGTATCTGCCTGTCTTTTTCGTCGATCATAGGACCATCTCGCTGCGATATTCGTCGAATATCGGCATATTATTTCCGATTTCCTTCCGAAAGATATAAGTACTTCGTACTATATATGCCTTTCGTCGTCAGAAAGGAGATATGAAAATGGAATTGACCGATACTGAGAAAAAGGTTCTGGATGCCATGAAGAGCACGGATGAACCGCTGAAAACCAAAGAGATAGCGTCTATCGCTAAGATAGATGAGAAGGAAAGCGCAAAGGTAATAAAGAAGTTGAAGGATAAAGGTCTGGTAGAATCACCCAAGAGGTGCTACTATCGACCTGTGAAAAATAAGGAGGAGATGAAATGGGAACAAAAGGAAGAGAAATGGTTGGAGAGAGAGCGGATGAGGTTATAGACCTTCTGAACAGAGCGCTGGCTGACGAATGGCTCGCGTACTATCAGTACTGGATCGGCTCGAAGATAGTCGTGGGGCCGATGAAGGGCGAGGTGATGGCGGAGCTCATGGAGCACGCGGCCGACGAACTGAGGCACGCCGACCTTCTGGTGGCCAGGATAATGCAGCTGGGCGGAACGCCCATCCTCAGGCCGGAAGACTGGTACAAGCTCACCAACTGCGGATATGAGGTTCCGGACGATCCTCAGGTGAGGAAGATACTCGTCCAGAACATAAAGGGAGAGCAGTGCGCGATAAACACATACAACAAGCTGCTGGCGCTCACGAGGGACTTCGACCCCATAACCAATGAGATGGTTCTCGGGATACTGACCGATGAGGTGGAGCACGAGGACGATCTGCAGGCGCTGGTGGAAGATCTGGAGAACATGAGAGGCTGATAGGATGAAGAAGATGACCGAGAAGTCCATTCAGGAGGCCTTTGCCGGCGAGTCCATGGCGCACATGAAGTACCTGATATTCGCGGATGTGGCCGAGAAGGACGGGAAGAAGAACATCGCCCGGCTGTTCAGGGCCATAGCCTACGCAGAGAAGGTCCACGCCACGAATCACGCCCGCCTGCTCGGGTATATCGGAAAGACGGAGGAGAACCTGCAGGCCGGAATAGACGGCGAGGGGTTCGAGATAGAGGAGATGTATCCCGCATATGCCGCGATAGCGAAGCTTCAGGGCGAGAAAGGCGCCGAAAGGGCCATTCACTACGCCGAAGGGGCCGAGGCGATACACAAGGAGATGTACGAGGATGCGAAGGAGGCGGCTCTTAAGGGCGAGGACATCGACGACGAAGAGGTCTATGTCTGCCCTGTCTGTGGCTATACCCACAGAGGAAAACCGCCGGAGAAGTGCCCTGTCTGCGCGGTACCCGCGGAGAAGTTCGAGAAATTCTGAAAAGGAGGTATGACCATGATAAAGGATACGATAAAGAGCGGAGACTGGAAGGGCGAAAAGCATGTTCCGGTCATAGAGGTCGTGGAAAAGAGGGATGACACCTTTAAAATAGAGGTGAGCGTGGGAAAGGAGATAAAGCACCCGAACACCGTGGAACACCATATCTCCTGGGTGGAGCTCTACTTCACCCCCGAGGGAGAGCAGTTCCCGAAGATGGTGGGCCGAGCGGCCTTCTGCGGTCACGGCGACATGATAACCGAGCCGGTGGCTGTGTTCACATTCTCCCCCGGAAAGAGCGGAAGACTGCACGCCCTCTCCTTCTGCAACATACACGGCCTGTGGGAGAACGAATACGAGTTAAAACTTTAAAGAGGTGAGAAACATGGTAGTAATAGGAGAGAAATTCCCGGAAATAGAGGTGAACACCACGCATGGGCCGAAGAAACTTCCCCATGCGTACAGCGGAAAGTGGTTCGTGCTGTTCAGCCATCCCGCCGACTTCACGCCTGTCTGCACCACAGAGTTCTACGGAATGCAGGTGCGGCTGGATAAGTTCAGGGAGCTGGATACCGAGGTGATCGGCCTCAGCGTGGATCAGGTGTTCAGCCATCTGAAGTGGATGGAGTGGATAAAGGACAACATGGATGTGGAGATCGAGTTCCCGGTCATTGCGGACGACAGGGGGATGGTGGCCGAGGCTCTCGGTATGATCCCTCAGGGCGCCAGCATAACGGCCAGAGCGGTCTTCATAGTGGACCCGAAGGGGACCATCAGGGCCATAGTCTACTATCCCGCCGAGGTTGGAAGGGACTGGGACGAGATACTCAGAGCCCTGAAAGCGCTGCAGACAAGCGATGCCAACGGCGTTGCGCTCCCGCACAAGTGGCCCCAGAACGAGCTCATAGGCGACAGGGTCATAGTCCCGCCCGCATCCACCACCGAGGCCATAAAGCAGAGGAACGAGGCCAAGGCCAAGGGAGAGATCGAGTGCTACGACTGGTGGCTCTGCCACAGAAGCCTTTAACCACAAACCCTTTTCTTTCTTTTCATAACGCTTTAATACCACCGCTCCATTGTTCGTTCATGGAAAGACCCACATGGGACGAGTACTTCATGGAGATGACCCGCATAATCGCCAGAAGGTCCACATGCCTGAAGGCGAAGATGGGAGCCGTTCTCGTGAAGGGCCAGCGCCTCCTCACCACCGGTTATTTCGGCCCCCCCAGAGGGATGAAGCACTGCGATGAGACCGGATGCATTCGGGACGAGATGAAGCTTCCCGACGGGGTGCGGGTGGAGGTCTGCCGCGGCGTTACCGCCATTCAGAACGCCATAATTCAGGGTGCAATCTTCGGCATAAGCATAGAGGGGTCCACGCTATACACGACGCATCCCCCGTGCAACATATCGGCCCAGATGCTGGTGAACGCAGGGATACGAAGGATTGTGATTGAGAAGGGATACCCGGAGGGCCTTGCGCTGAAAGCCCTTGTGGACGCGGGGATCGAGATAGATGCCAGAGCGCCGGATTCGGAGCACAACAGCCCCATGATCGAAAGGGTTTAGGTGGTTTCATGGTCATCGCACAGGTGGTTGTCAGCGTCCTCGGTGAAGGGACCAGCGTCAGCAGGTATGTAAGGATCGCTCTGAAGGCCATGAAGGAGAGCGGGGTCAAGGTAACTCCCGGCCCCATGTCCTCTGTGATCGAGGCGGAAACCGTGGAGGAGATACTGGAAGCGGTGAAGAGCGCTCACCTCGCAGTGGCCGCAACCGGTGCGGGAAGGATAATCACCGAGCTCAAGATAGACGACCGGAGGGATAAGAGGGCCACGGCGGAAACGAAACTGAGGGCAGTGGAAGGGTTCGACGGGAGTTGATGGCTCCATGCTCGGGGAACTCCTGATCATAGGCGCCACCGTTCTCTGGGGCATGTCCAACATCCTTCTGAAGATGGGGATCGGCCGGGGGATGGAGCCGGGAACCGCCAATGCGGTGCAGACAGGGACAAGTGCGATATTCATGGTCCTTATCTGGCTGATCGTTCTTTTCGCCGGGATTATACCGTTCCCCGTGATCTCATTATCCTCCCTGTTATTCCTTCTTGTGGGGACCTTCGTCGGCCTCGGCCTCGGGACCACCCTCTATCTGATGGGCCTGAAGCACATCGACGCGTCCATGGCCTCTCCCCTCTCTTCGACATCCCCGTTCTTCGTAATCATCATGGCCATCCTTTTTCTCAACGAGACTGTCACCGCGCTTCTCATCATCGGGACCGTTCTGATCTTTCTCGGCGTGGCCTTCATCGGCAGGAACAGGGGGGAGAAGAAGGTATCCAGAAGGGGCGTGATTCTGGTGGGCATCGCTCCGCTGTTCTGGGCCGTGACGGTGATATGCTACAAGATAGCCCTTGCGGACATGGATGTCTTCACCGCCAACGCAATACGGATGACGGCACTCGGCCTCTCGCTCTGCATCTATGTGACTCTGAACGGGCAGGGGTGCATGGCCAGCGGCAGAAAGGCCTTCCTTCTCGTCTCCGGGGCCGGGATGTTCAACTATGTGATCGGCGGCACCATGTTCCTCGTGGGCCTCATGATGGTAGGTGCGTCCAGAGCGTCCCCCATATCATCGGGCACGCCGTTCTTCACCATGCTATTTGCGTATATGTTTTTGAAGGAGAAGCTGAAGAAATCGTACATTCTCGGGGGAATACTCATAGTGGCCGGGGTTATTCTTATATCGATGTGAAGGTTTTTCGCGCCTCGGTATTCTTAAATAGCTCCTTGTGAATATGCCCTTTGATGTGGGATATTAATGCTACCCAGAATCCGATGGATATATGTGGACAGACCCATTATGCTGGACAGGGGTTAGATAAATGAGTGAAAAAGAAAAACATCAATATTCATATAAACAGTCTCAAAATTTTTTACCATCGTCAATCGGGATGATCATACTATTTATCTTCCTACTCCTCATTATAATGCCAGAACTGATACTTTTGTTTATTTTCATAAATCCATTCATAGGATTCTGGGCAATTTTAGTTTGTTACGACATAGGAAAAATAGATCATGGTGCAGTTTGGAATAAAATGGATAAAATAGGGATGGCTCTCGCTACCATTGGTACTATATTATTTCTATTGCCACTTCTTGAATTTGTTTTTGGTTTGTCTAATGGATTTTCATTAATATTACTTGGATTCGGTTTTCTCTTGTCTCTTTTAGCTCCTGTTATTATGATAATTAAGGAAAAAGAGATCAACATCAAATCATCAACGCTGTTTGTTCTCAGCATTTGCCCATCGATGTTGTTTGTCAGTGCATTCTTGATAAACAAGACATGGGTTGTTTCCCTGATGGTTCTGGCCACCTTATTATTGCTACTATGGTCTGCTATTATGTATTATGCTCGAACAAATAAACTCTCTTGACTCCTCTTCTGCGGGGTCGAGAACGGAATACGAGCAGATATTGGCCAGATGTTGAGCATACGGAAAATGGCCGGCGTGATTCTAATCTCGATTTGATGGGTGAGCAGGCTCCCAAACCCTTATATCTCACCTGTTGTATAAGCATTCGTTCAGGTTCCGTCCGTTGCGGTTGTGATTGAAATGGAAAGGCCGATATTCGAGTTGAATGAGGAGTACAGGAAGAAATGGAATTATCTGGGAAGAGATAACATAATTCTCGGCATTGGCGGAGTGTTAGCCGGTGTTCTTGTGGGCATATGGCTTCTAGATTTTTCAGACACAGGCGATCTATTCTTATTTTTTCTTATGATTTCATTAGGTATTCTTATCGGCATATTTCTGCCCTACTACTTCGCCCTTTCTCTGAACAAGCCCGGACTTTATGAAGATGGAATATCTCCGCCATCGAATCCCATGCCATGGAAATACAGAAAAGGATTGTTCATCCCGTTTAAGGACATAAAGAGAAT
>Ga0190313_1000523_pt1 | contig 22852 bp, 15 predicted proteins | sample 4870071011_MG_FD_169989 | JGI IMG/M metagenome (GOLD analysis project Ga0190313, IMG submission 169989) | Hydrothermal vent sediment bacterial communities from Southern Trench, Guaymas Basin, Mexico - 4870-07-10-11_MG | ecosystem: Environmental > Aquatic > Marine > Hydrothermal vents > Sediment ...
GTAACGAATAATAGTATAGGTGCGTATTCTTCCATAATCGCCATAGCAGTTATTCCCTTCATGATTCTCGGTGGTTTATCTTTCGCCGCGCACATGGCTCTGTTCCGCGGGAGAATAAGAGATTTCTTCTCGGTTGAAACCATAGCGATGTTCGTAATAATAGCTTTCTCAATGATTTTCCTTGTTCCGTATATAATTCTAACAAATGGGTATTCCGTAAACGATGCACTCCTCCACGGAAGTTTTCAGGCCGTATCCGCATTGACGGGCACGGGATTCAGCACAGTTGACCTATCAACTTGGAGCGATTACTCCAAAATGTATCTCACGATTCTTATGATTTTTGGCGGTGCCTATGGTTCAACTTCCTCCGCCCTTAAACTCGTTAGAATAGTGGTCCTTTTCTACGGCATTCTTTGGTATGTGAAGAGGAGAGTTTATCCGGAGAGTGCTGTTATACCGTTCAAAGTTGGGAACAGAGTTTACGATGATTCCGAAATAAGGGATGTTGCAATTTATACCACCGCATATATAGGTCTTCTCATAATTGGTGCGATGGCATTTATGGCATGCGGGTATTCGGCAAGCGACTCATTTTTTGAGGTGGCGAGCGCAGAGGGTAATGTGGGTCTGAGCGTTGGAATAACAAGCATAACAATGCCCTTTTATCTAAAATTGCTTCTTATAATGGAGATGTGGATGGGCCGCTTGGAGATATTCCCTATACTTGTTCTTCTGTTCTCTCCATTCTTTAAGTATAACAGAGATCGCAGAAAGAGTAGGATTGTGCCCCGGATTTAACATCATCCCTCATTTATTCGGGATGACTGACCCTTCCGGGGCTGTGGGTGGCCCCTCTGACCCTTCGCTCATGGTGTGGCGACACACCACACTCACGCGGGGGCCCATGCGGAACCACCGGTTATTCTTTATTGAAAACTGATATAAAAAGGCATCGGACTTTTCTTGCGAAGATTTATATATCACGCCTCACTATGTATATTGAAAATAATGTTTGTGGGTCGCGAGAAAGAGCTGGATAAAATAACGAAAATGATTGATGATGTTTCCAAAGGGCGGGGGCATGCCTTGTGGATTGAAGGAGCCGAAGGCATAGGAAAAACAGCACTTTTAGAAGAAGTAAGAAAAATCTGTCTTTTTAGGGGTTTTATTGTTCTGTACGGGAAATGCTTAGAGGAAGTGAGGCGACCGTATTACGGCATAGTGGAAGCGTTGAAATACGGGAAGCTTGAGCATCTGATTCATCCGGAACATTCGGAAATAATTGCAATATATATAATTTACCATAAAAAAAGCCTTCTCTTGGCCAAGCGTGAAAAAAAGGAGATGCCAGATGCAGACATATTTGCATCGATGTTTAACGCTGTTCAAAAATTCGTTGATGATTCTCTGAGTATGATGGACTCATCCACAAAATCTGTGAAGAGACATCTGGATGTTCTTGGCTATGGCGGGTATCGCATACTGGTTCTCAGAGGAAAATATGTGGATATAATTCTTGTGATGACTGGGAGAGAAAGTGAGAGACTTAAATACGATTTGCTCGTGGAACTCAACGCTTATGAAGAGGCGCATGAAAGAAAGTTGAGAATGTGGAATGGCGAGAATATGGATATAGGGGAACTTCTCCAGAATATAGAGATGCTCGCGTCAAGAGATAGGACTATTTCAACAGAAATGGATGTAGAAAATGTTATGAAAGGTTTATGCAACATATCAGTAGATAAGCCAATAGCAATTTTGCTGGATGATTTACAATGGGCTGATATAGAGACTCTCAACGCGCTAAGATATCTGGTAAGAACATTAAAAAAATACAGAGTTATCTTTATTTTTTCAAGCAGACCTATAAGAGGGGCCTCAAGCACCTTACGCCAATCTTATGCTCTATTTGAGAGGGAATCATTAATAGAAGAGAGAATGATACTGTCAAATTTTTCGGAAAAAGATACAAGAAAAATGGTTGAAAAACACTACCATCCAAATGCATTCCCTAACAAATTCTACTCTTTTCTCCACAGAGAAAGTGGAGGGGTCCCTCTTTACATAGCGGAAATGCTTAAAACTTTGGAAGCCGATAAAACCATAGAGAGATTCCGAGGTGCTTGGTATCTGACAGGCAATGTGGAATCCTATTCCTTCGCGGGCAAACTTCGCTCAGTACTGAATGTCAGATTGGAAGGTTTAAACGCGTTTGAACGCAGTGTAATTGAAGCGGCCGCTGTTGAGGGAGAGGTCTTTCACGCGGAAATTCTTACTGAAATCCTTAATGAAGAAAAACTCAAAATTCTGCGCGCATTACGCGAACTTGAATTGTTCTACCGCCTTATAAAAAAAGAAAATAACCACTACCAATTCGTCCACAAACTCCTTAGGGATTTGATTTACGAGGATTTGGACTCGGAACTTAGGAGAGAGTATCATAGAGCTATAGGGGAAGCACTGCTGAAAACGCCGGGAGAAAACAACCTTTACGATGTGGCTAGACATTTCTACATAGCGGGTGATGATAGAGCGCTGGAGTATATAGAAAAAGCTGCACATTATTGCGTGGAAAAGGGCTTTCACTCTCTCGCTGAAGAGCTTTTTATGCAGGCGTATAATCTAAAAAACGATTTGGACTATCTCATAAATGCTGCGGAGCAGGCATCATACGCTGGAATGGTAGCAGACGCCGTTTGTATTTACAAAAAAATTCTTGAAATGACCAATAGCGACGAAATAAAAAGAAGATACGCTTATGCCGTTGCAGAAACGGGAGATTTCAAAAAAGCGGAAGAAATTGCAATTAAAAGCATAGCTGATATAGAGGGTATGGAGAAAGCCAGAATGCACGGTGTTCTCGGAAGAATATACGCTCTTACGGGCAAATGCGAGGAGGCCATACCCCACCTCAAAGAATACATAAAATATGCAAAAATGGACAACTACATCAGGGACCTATCTGAGGGCTACCGTAATCTTGGGATAGCCTACTCGAATCTAAACAGACTCAAAGAGGCCGAGAAATGTTATATTCTCGCACTGGGCTACGCTGAGAAACTCGGTGATTCCTCTCTCATATCCTCTGCGGTTTTGGATTTAGGCACCGTTTATAGCGATGAGGGGTACGAGAACAAAGCCGTGGAATTATACAAATTATCAATGGAGATTTCGGATGCTGATCGTGATAAGCATGGAGCAAGCGTTGCTATGATAGACATAGGTTTAGCGTATACGGCCATGGGAATGCTCGAAGAGGCGCTTGAAACTTTTCTAAAATGTATTGAAATAAAGGAAGAAATAGGGGATATGGTAGGTCTATCTTGGGCTCATTGCGGTTTGGGAGAAGTATACGAAAAAATGCTCGAGCCAGAAAGAGCGAGAGAACATTATGAAATTTCTCTGCAACTCAGAGAGATGTTGGGAGATGCGCTCGGAGCAGCGACTACCCACATTAATATTGCTAAATTAAAGTGGTTGTTGAATAAAAAAGAGGAGGCGGAAACCCATCTGAAAAGAGCGGAAGTACTTCTGAAAAACATAAGCAAAAACGCGGATATAATAGATATTGCGTTGGAGAGAGCAAAAATTTATTTTTTGAGCGGGGAAATACAAAAGTGCCTAAATATTCTGGACAAATCAACGACTGAGGGAGGAAGATATATGAAATACGAGTGTATTCTTTTGTCTGGTATGAAATTGGAGGAAGTTCCGCCTGAGCCCAAAGAAAAGAGTTTGATAGCGCAATACCACAGAATTCTATTCTTGATTTCTCGCAACGATAAAGAACTTGAAGTTGCGATAGAGATGGATAAATCACCGCTCAACAGAGCTCTATGCTCCCTATACAGAAAAATATTTTTGGATAGGGAAGATAATTATTTTGAAGAGTTCTCTGCCGCGTATCCAGCCATAATTTCACTTCGCGACTACTTGGAGAAAACAATAGCATAAACTTATTATTTGTCTGCGGAAATTACCCCATATGTTAAGAATAGAAAACGGTCTGATACTTTCTGCGGATATAAACAACAGAGAAAAACTTTTGCAAATTCTGAATGAAATTGGGGATATCGTGGATGGTGTGAAACTCGGATATATACCCCTTCTCTCTATAAAAGATTGTATAGAAATAGTTTCTGAAAAAACCTATGTTCTGGCGGATATAAAAATTGCGGATATACCTGCTACGAATGAAAGAGTGTGTAAAATATTGAAAGAGAGGGGCTGTAAGGGAATAACCGCACATCCGTTTGTTGGCGAGGATTCTATTAAAGCGTGCGTTAATTCTGGCTTGGATGTTTTCAGCGTCGTGGATATGACCCACAGTGGAGCGGAAAAATTCCTCACCCCTTTAAGGGAAAAACTGGCATCTTTGAGCGTGTCTTCGGGGGTTAGGGGATTCATTGTGCCCGCCACCAGAACGGAAACAATCAGAATTCTGAGAGATAAATATCCCGATTTGATATTTCTGTCCCCCGGCGTAGGTGTGCAGGGTGGAAATGCTTATGCTGTCTCTAAACTTGGAGTGGATGCTGTCATAGTGGGAAGAAGCATAATAAATTCCAAAAACCCCAGAAAGGTCGCTGAAGAAATAATTGAGGAATTTCGCAGGGGTAAAAACTGATATATAAAATTTATTATCTTTCTTAACGATTTTTGTTCATTTTTTGTCTTTAATAAAATCATTCATAATCTTTGATTAATCGTTTTACCCTGCAATTTCTGGACATCTGGAGCAAAAGTTTAAGTATCAGTTTTGCGAAAGTTTTAAATGGGTGATGAAAATGAAAAGATTAATCCCGCTTCCGGGAGTGGCAATCGGCGCACTCATAGGATTTATGTTTGTGTTTAGCATAGTCCATACCACTTCCGGGGCGGGAATTGTTTTGAAAGGAAACGAAAATATATTTATTTTCGCTGGAGGATTGAACAACGCGGGAAGAAGAATTCTTCACTATTCAGATGGGCATTACCATCTTGATTTAGGATACATATCACCGGGATATAAGATTGTTTACGCAAATGCCTTCGCTATAGTAAATGAAAATCCATATGCTATAAAAATTTTGGCGGTTGAAGTTTATCCCGGATATCTGGAGAAAGTTTCAGTTCTTCCCGTGGGAAATCCAAATGAAATAGTGGATAATGTCAGTTTTCCGTACTGGATAGGCGCAGGGGATGGAAATTTCCATTCTGTTAATGACATTTTCGGGAGATGCGTGGATGTAAGCTACGGGAACGGTTTGTTCGTATTAAATAACACGGCTGTAGGAAGCGATGGAAATTACGGAACTAAATCCAATTTCGTTTGGTTTCAGATAAGCGTATTTGTTCCCGAAGATGCTGTTGCAGGGAGTTATTATGGGAGAATAGTGATAGCGTTTTCTCAGTAGAGTTTTTCTATCTCGGAGAGAAAATCTTCAACCTCTTTTCTGAATACATGAGGTTCAACCGAATTTTTCAAATCGCCTCTCCTGTGCCACATTTTAGTTGCGATATCCACTATTCTATCATTCTTCAAAATTTTCTTGCACATATCTGGGTTTTGGAACATCTCTCTGGCTTCTTTCTCACTGCATCCTATATGGGCGACGAGCAAGTCTATATATGCGGAAAGAAGTTTTTCTTCAATTATTCTTTGAGATACAGCGCTGCCTTTAATTGCTTTGCTCCAGAGTTCATCCGTATCCCTATTTATATCGTATTTTTGCTGAGAAATATCCGGAGGAAGTACCTTTCTCGTCCCTCTTATTATTCGTATGCTCATAAATACAGATGCCAGTAAGGCTATTAACCCTACAAGCATGAACATAAGCACAGGTGATTGAACAGCCACATAGCCAACATATACCAATACTAACCCCCACCCCAGAATACCGAATATAAGGAGCAGTATCAGAACTAAAAGAAAATCTTTAACTTTTATCTTTAAGATTCTTTTTGAATCCTTCAAGGGCAATCACCGCCTCTTTTCTATGGCTTTCGCTCAACTCTTTCCTGCTGTATATGGCGATTTCATACAATTCTGTGAGTTTTTGAATATATGGCTTGCTCTCTACCGCTCTAAGTTTCTCCAGAACATAATTCTCAAATTCTCTGGGAGTCAAATACGGCTTATCGTAAATTCTCCTGTTTTCAAGAACCTTCATCATTTCCCTGTAAGCGGATATTATTCCCAAACGAACATCATCTTCCTCCTTTAATTTTCGCAACGATTTATCCACAGCTTTCCTCATTGCTTCAATCTCTCCGGGAATTCCCAATTCCTCATAGTATTCCCTTTTGACATACATGTATATAATTGCAACAATTACCAGAGCAACAACCACAGAAATCAATATGCTTATGGGTGATACTTTCCAGGTTTGTGGAGGTTCGCTAAAATTTCCACCTGTGGAGTTTCCGAATCCCGTGGATTGATTCTGCGAAAAACTCAACTGTACATCCACGGAAAGAATTCCGTACATAACGGCGGCTGTGATCATAAAAGCCACTATCCCGCCCAAAAGGTTTTTGACGGCGAACTTCCTGTACATTATCCCCCCGATTATGGCAAGAACTATCATTCCAATTACTATCACATGGAGAAGGTCTATGAGAAAAGATAGAGAGTAGGAGGAGTAGCCGCTACTGAACTCCATATGGGGCTGCCGCATGTATATAAATGTGGGAGGCAACTCTATACCGTTCACTATATATGCAAGACTGACAATGCACCACATAGCGATGAACATAAGGCCTATCGCCATATACTTCCTCATTCTGCGATTAGGAATTGGTGTAAGATATATATTTTTTCCCTATTTCGCGTATTACTTTACTCTCTTTTTCCCAGTACTGCGACCAGCACGACTATCACAACCACTGTTACAACGATTACCATAATCAATAGCAGATTCTCCATGAACCAAGAGAAGACATTACTTCCACTGTAGCCACCGGCGGAATCAATCGTTCCTTGATCTATACTGGGTGATGAACTCTCCGCAGTTTTGTCAAAAACTCCGTCTCCGTCCTCGTCTATATTTATGGTTACAGCACCGCTCAATTCGTTCGCCAATTTATCCCAGTCAACGGAATACATATGAGTTGCACCATCTTTTATCTCTATCCACTTCGCTTCAACATACTGCTCAACACTTCCCTTGTATCTATAATTCATCCGATATATTTTTAGGTCGTAATGGCCGTTGCCGTTAGCGTTCACATAATAAAAATACTTTCCGAGATTATTGCTCTCAATCCTGTATTTTCTCATCGCAGAATTATCCTCCAGCACCTTGCCTCCGGGAATGTCGTTGTGGAACTCACCTCCACAGTATCCCATTATATTGCCGCTGGAATCTTTAATCATAAGTGTTGTATTTGCATCCTCGTAGCTTCTAAGGATGACCTCAACATATGGCAAGTTCTGAGGAAGTTTACCGTACCACACATCGTATTCGTTTCCGTGGGTTATTGCTCCTATATATCCGCCTCCCACAGAAACATACCGAACATCGGTAAGTGGAAGGAGTTCAACCTTATCCTCCGATATACTGTAAATGTAACCCGAGCCATCACAGGACCATACTATGAAGTTTCCGTCGGCATCCATAGAATCCAGAGATCCATAATAGCCCACGGTTGAATACCAAACCACCTTATCCTCTCCCGTTCTTAGATTCATAAAACCGACATTCACATCCTTTCCGAAGTTGGAGCGGTATTCGTAAGCAACCACATCGCCACTTATCAGAACGATCTCCGCCGTATCCAGAATTTCGTATGCGGTATCGTTGTTTATATAATGAACATACACTCCTCCGCTACCGGAGGAATAATAAACTACCCTATCTCTGGATATATCCGCAGGGCTGTCAACAAATCCTGTTGTTAGGTAATATACTGAGGAAGAATAGATATCCGCAATTCCGATATAACCGCTGAAATTTCCTGAAGAAGAATCTTCAACGAAAACTATTTTGCTTCCATCAATCCTCGGAAAATATTCGTTGTTGGGCGATGATGTTATTTGTTTGATAGATGAGGAATATCCCCATATATCTCCATTATCTCCCCATCTCTCCCACGCTATTCCCTCGGAACTGGCGGCGGGCCTGGATTCTGTTATGTTTGGCGTGTTTGTTATATCCACGGGCATTGAGCCTCCAGAAGAATAGTAAATATCCGTGTAGCCGCTATCCTCCATAACTTCAAGCGCTATTTTATCCCCGTACACCGCTATCCTGTTAACACTTTTGCTGAAACTCGCTATCTTGTTTAAAGAAATATCCGCTGCATCCATTCCATAAGAACCTACTGAAATAATTGCCACTGATGCAAACACCAAAAACGCCAAAACCAGCGCAAATTTTTTCATCTTCCTTTTCGCCTCCTTTTTCCAATAGTTGTATATTGCGGCGGGGTATATATAGTTTTGGATGAAAATTTAAAGATGTGACTAAAGATAAGTTTTATATTTCTAGTATTATTTGGTTGTTTGATGAGGGTGTGTGTAGCTCTCGGAAATTCCGCAGGGAAGGAAATTCCCTACGATTATCACTATTTGTTATCTTCTGCGATATACAGATGGATAAAACTCGGCGATGAACTGCTTGCCACGAAGCTTCATTACTCCAAGGAAATAAAGCCATTTACTTTTTCCGAACTTTTGGGGAAAATGGTGGCCGTTGATGATAAATATATGAGAATAAACTCGGAGAATGTGAGCCTTATTTTCTCATCACCCATAAAAGAATATGTGAGCGCTTTTATAGAAGGTTGTCTTCAAGCCGCCGAACTGAGAATAGGAAAATTATCTTTTCCCGTGGAGAGAGTTGAAATTTTGAGAAAACCCGAAATTAAAAACAGAATGACATTCAAAACATTATCCCCCGTGGTGGTTTCAACAGGTATAAGGAAAAGAGATAAAGTGGACAAATGGTATCTATACCCAACGGATAAGAATTGGTATATAAATATTGAGAGGAATCTGCGGAAAAAGTACGAATTTCTGTACGGAAGAACTGCGGAAGGCACACTCAGAATAAAAGTTCTTAATTTCAAACCCAAGAAATATACCGTAAAGGGGCCGGTAAGAGCATCTCATCTAACCTTTGAGGCGTCGGGAAATACGGATTTGATAGAAATCGGTTATTTTGCGGGCTTCGGAGAAAGAACCGCGCAAGGATTCGGATGCGTGGAGGTTGTTAAATAATTAAAAGCATTGTGTACTACACTCGTTAATAAGAAAGAATGTTGAAATGTTGAGCAAGCAGTTTATCTAAATATTCCAGATCTCTTCTAGATATCTGCATGAGGAAAACAAGATAACGCGCGATGGATTTGAAATAAATGTCGTGCCAATGTGGAAATGGTTCTTAGAGAAAAAAGATTGATGAGGACCGCATCATTAATCTGCTCCCCTTTCCACCTCTTCGCCGTGAACATATCCCGGATACAATTTTCCATTCTCTTCATATATATATCCGTTTTTCTGCGCATTCCAAAGGACTACGGCTACTTCTTCTTTTGGAACTTTTAGATTCTTCCTCACTTCTTTAACCAAGCCATCTCTGTCAATGCCGGGCTTATTTGAAACAACTTGCAGTATCTCTCTTAAAATCGCTTTTTCCTCTTCTTCACTTATTTCTTTAGGCTTTCTCCTGCTGAGTAAGATTACCGCCAATATAGCAACAGCGACTATCAACGCTAAAATTATAGCAAGGAATATTATTGTTAGATTCATTTTTTCCGTTGATTTTATTGTGAAATAATATCTCTTCACATTCTTTCCATCCGTAATTTCAAGAGTTAGATTATGTACTCCTTTCGGAATATTTATTTTTAAGTATTTACCTGTGCCCACTAATTGGCCGTCAAGATACCACATGCAAGTTACTGTATCGTTATCTGGGTCGTAGATGTTCACAAAAAATGCTGTTTCCTCTCCGGCAACAACATTTTCCGGTACATCATAATCCACTATCGTAGGAGGCCAGTTGTAATCCACAACAATTACTACGCTTTTATTCACAAAGTTTCCTGCATAATCATAAACAAATATGTTAACCTTGTATGTGGTATTATCATTCAACTCCAGATGGAGTTTCGTTGAGTTTAAGGTAAAGTTGTATTTCTCGCCGGCAGAGCTTTCAACGAATACTTTGATTAACTTTACACCACTCAGATTATCTGTTGCATTAATACCTATATCTATATCAAAGCGATCCTTTATTTCAACAACATTTGAAATATTTAGATGCAGCGATGGTCGTGAGGTATCGTAAACGACCGCACATTTTGAGTAAAGTTCTTCCGAGTTTTTCGCTATATCCTTCGCTACGGAGGAAAATTCATACACACCATCTTTTGAAGGTACGAATTCTATATATGATGTATTTTTATCCACTGTAAGGTAATATTTCCATAAACCTCCGTTTATTCTCCAGTATATTTCAATCAAATCTACACCGCTGAAACTGTCCTGTGAATTGATGTAAAGAACTATGGGTGATGAGTTGGTGTATTGACTTAGGGATGACAATTCGGATGAGGGTGGAGTTGCATCGTAACCCACCGATACATTGTAAATATCGCTTTCAATGCCTACTTCATTTCTGAATTTTATATATATCGTATACAGTCCCTCAGTAGTTGGGAGTTTGTAATCATAAGACTCCTTGTAGTTAAGCCACACTCCATCAGTGAAATTCTCGTCCAAAGAAATCATCATCTCTGTTATATTAAACATGTAATCGGTGATGTGGAATTGGAGATGCGCGTATCCATCGTTGCTCCAAGCACAATAAAATACCTCGCCGGAAGGACGGTGTTTGACCACAAGAACAGATATTACCTGAGAAGATGTGTGATTAAAGGGGTCCCGGAGCATAACCTTTATTTTATATTTGCCTTCGCTATCGGGAAGTAATAGAGAGTAATTTGGAGAATATGGTATCCATACTGGTGTTTGATTTATCAGCCCAATAAACATATCGGTGATGTTGGATGTATCTTGAGCGTTTATACTTATGTTCAAATATGGTTTTGTATCAGGACAAAATATAACATCAGAATAGTTTAAATAGAATATTGGTGGATATAAATCTAAATAGGCATATACGCTCGTATTACTCACGGAGCCTTCGTTGTCCATAACCTCCACTATTATCCATATACCTTCCTCCGAAGATAAGTTCAGTGTGAAATTATGATATTTCTCGTAGCTTATCCATCCTGTGGTGTATGCTATGCAAGATGCATTTTTGACTGTGATGTTCATTGAGGAAATTCCTGAATAATCCGTCGCATTAATCATCAAAGAAACATTCTTTGTTATGTATTCTATGCCGTTGAATGTCTTTGAATTTAAAATTTTCACATCTATTACTGGAGGTTGAGGGTCAAGGTCCACTATGAATTTCCACCACACGGATTGGTTCATATTTCCAGAGAAATCCAACGCCTCAACCATCCAGTAATACTCTCCCTCAACACTTGAGAAATATTTACTCAGATTCACAGTAATTGAGGTATTTGTGGTGTTTACAGTGATTTCGTATCCCTTCCATATGTGTAAAATGTAACTTACACTGGAAATATCGTAGCTTGCATTCCAAACAAATGTTACATTCTCATCGTAAACATAGCTGCCGTCGTACGGGGATATAAGCGTAGGAGATGTGGGTGGTTCATCATCCACTATTATATAAACTCTTATTGTTGTATAATTTACATTTCCCGCAAGGTCAATTGCCTCTATTTTCAATGTATGATTACCTTCCGAAATATTATGAGTATCCCATCTATAACTTAAGTTAGATGATGAGGTATTGTAAACCTCATTTCCGTCAATAAACAGTTTTATTATATTCAAACCATAATTGTCCGTGGCGTTTGCATTGATTTCAACGATCTCACCCGAAATAAATACATCTCCGTCTGAAGGGGCAAAGACATTTATTTTGGGTAGAGTATTATCAACAGTTATCTCCACACTGTCCTCCATGCTATTTCCAAATACATCGTATCCTATTGCCTTTATAGTGTGGTTCCCATCTTGTACTGTGGAGGAATCCCAAGGTATTTCTATATAATTGGAGTACGAATAATCTAATAAACTTCCATCGATGAAAACTCTTATTGAATATACTCTCTGAGTTCCCTTTACTTTTATACGAATTATATTTCCATATATACCTGATAATGGTTCCAAAATTTTAGTTCTTATACTTCCAAGAGGTTTGTAATCCTTTCCAGAAGAATAATTCGCGGTAATCATATATGGATAATCAACTATTCCATCACCATTTTGGTCGTTAGTTTCATTGTTTTCTGCCCAATCACGCCAATAATTTCCATCAAGATATGTTTTATTCCAGTAATTCGGGCCACTATCATCCTTTACCTGTATATTATTAGGATTGTAAGTTTCATTAGTTCCATGGTTATAGAGAAAACTATTCCAATAAAAACGATTGTAGCGGCTGAATTTAGGTATTGGTCCTTGGGTATATGTTGTAAGTTCAACAGCATAGTCAGCATTATTATAAAACCTGTTGAAATATATTATATTGCCAACACACCCAACCATTTTAATACCGTAACCTGTATTGTTAGCGATATAATTATGATGCAATTCCGAACTATCCCACTTCTGAGCATAAATGCCGTTTCCATTTCCTTCTATAATGCTGTTGCTGACACATACATCTTTGCCATTAATATATAATCCGTAATTACTATTGTGTATAATTTTACAAGAATCAATAGTTATGTTTTTTGGAGAGGCTTGTATGCCTATGGCTCCCTCTTTTGCTGTTGTATTTTTTATTACAATACTTTCTGATTCGTATACACCAATGTTATATGTGTTTAAAGAACATTCCGTATCGGAAACGGTTATATTATCGGATTCAGTTATTAGTATACCCATATAGTTGTTTTTACAAACACAATTTTCAATAACACCATGTGTTGAATTCATTATTATTATACCACCACCTAAATCATATGAGGATCCTAGTTGATATGATGCGTTTAAAAGTGTACAGTTTCGGATAATAAAATATACTGTTGTGTTCGCAATAAAGATACAATAACCATTTTTCTGAGCGTCAATTTCCCACCCTTCTATTATGTACGGATCACTCTGAGTTCCCGAACCTCCTACAACACCGTTCTGCGATGTAAAATCTGCATCAGAATTTATTTTAATTATCGTATGGATGGCCCTTTTAAAATCTTTTTCTGCTTCTCCGTTCACCGGTATTGCGGACAACATTACAAACACTACCAAGAGTGCTGTAAATACTGCCCGCATACGAAACGGAATATGCAAATAATATATAAAAATATTCTCGCGCCATTAAATGTTATGAAGTTATGGAAGTTATGACTGAAATATTCGTAAATATCCATAACATTGTCTCAATAATCGCAATTGTTGTTACAAAATCTTTATATTGTATATCACTTTTCACCTATTCATAATATGATCTCGGAAGGGGAAATATTGAAAGAGAACGGGGTGCGCAAAGAAGAAATAGAGAGAGGCGAAAATAGATTACATGAAACAGAAAACGATAAAGTCCAAATAAAATCTCTAATGAAAATTATGGAAAGAAGAATTCGTTGGGTTGGTTGGAAAACAGACAGTGGCAAAGATCGAAAAATACCAATAGATTTTGATGGATTACTTGGTTCTACATTACAAGCTGTAATTAGACCACCTAATATGATTAATTTACCTAAAAAGTTAAAACAAAAATGTGCAGGGGCAAAAACATTGGATGATTGGGTAAATATCATTTTGGAATATCTATTAGAAACTGAGGATATTAGCTCTTCTCATTTTCCAACAATTTTACAAAAAAGTGAAGCTCCAAATTATCATTTTTCAGATTATAAAATGGACACAAGTGTAAAATCTAAAGAAGAAATTCTGAATTGGTTACTGTCATTCTATTATATTGATTTAATTAGACTTGAAGGTAGAAAGTTAAAACAAAGGACAATCGTTGGAATTAGAAGTGATAATAAGGATCTAGAGAAGCTAATAAGCAATTATACCGAGAAAGGAGGAGAGTACTACTTCAAAGTAAAAGTTGGCGAAATTATAAAGCAATATACAGATAGACTGATTACGTATTATTTGCCAATCTATCCTTCTTCTGCTTATTTTACACTACTTTTCTTACTCTGCCTTATCATGGATGACTTAAGACTAAGAGGTAGCTCTATTCAAAACCTAAACTTCGAAACCCTTATACTAAACAATAGTGGTGGAAATAAGTGGACATCAGTTTATCATCCGATTGTTAATCTCAAGAGAATATACGACTTATTCTTTAACGAAGACGATCTGACTGATACCTTAAAATTCAAATTTATCGTATTTTTAGAATCATTAACGCCGCCAAGACTACAAAACCAAAATATAGTCGAATCTTATTACTCGTTACTTTCATCTTTAGCTTTTTCAATCTTAATTGAAAGCTACTTAAACGTTCAAAAGTTATCACAGATTATAAGTGAAAAAATCTCACTTGAATTTAGAGCTAAGAGAGAAAGACAGGATTATAATTTTAGTAAAATCTATTACGTGGATTATGTTCAATCAAAGTTCTTTGGAGGTGATATTGTGAGTGATCTTGAGAATTTGCGAAAACAGATGAAAGCAATAGCGTCTAAAATTGGAGAGCTTGCTAGTAAAGAAGACTCACAAAAAAGCTTGTTGAAAAGGATAATCCTCGATCTGAAAAGCGAAGAGACACCAGTAACTTTTGTGGAGAAGCTAGTTTCATATTTGCCAAGATTGGAAAGAGAGGGCATTAAAGTATTGATACCTCAAAATTTAGTAACATTGCCAATTAGAGATTTCTTTATAGTAAAAAATGAATTCATTGTAATTCTTTGGAATAATTATGTAGGAGGTGAAGGACAATGAGAAAGATAGTTATTGGAATTTTAACGCATATTTCAGGAAATGTAAACGCAAACGAAGTTGAAGGCGATAGAATCAGGATTAAGAAACTCGTTTCAGCAAGTGGAGAGACATACCCATTTGTTTCTGCAAGAGCAGTGAAAAGAGGAATTAGAGAAAAGCTTAAGGAATCTGGGTTTAAAATCGATCCTTTTAGGATTGGTGAAGGAAACAAGTTAGCGGACAGCGGAGATCCGATAGAATATGTTGATAACGATCTGTTTGGATATCTTTACATTAAGGGAAATCAGCAAAAAGCGAGAATCTCACCGATTTCGATGTCTCCAATTGTAGCAGTTGAACACACACCGATACAAATTGATTTTGGAGGAAGATTTCCCAAAGAAGGGGTAGAATATAAAAAGAACAATAAACCGTTTAATCCTGATCCAACACCATTTGAAATTGAAGTTGCGGACTTTATAGGATTGATGAAAGTTGTGATTACCGAAAGATGCGGTATATTTGCTGAAAGTGAGAAAACTGATCAGCTGAAAAAATGGGATGAATACGTAGAAGATGGAAATCTTGAAAAAATCGATAAAGGATACAAACTAAGCGACGATGAAAGAATAAATAGAGTAAAAGCTTTCTTGGAAATCCTACTTAATGAAGGTTGGGCGTATCCGAGAAGGGCTAACTTTTTCACAATGGCTGAGCATGTTTCTGCGATAGTTTACTGTGGTGAAAAGTTGTATCCAATTTGGAAAAACATAGATGTTGAAACTAACACATTCAAAGAACTAGATTTAAGTAAAGATAACAGCAAAAAATTATTGGAAGTTTATGACTTAAAATCAAGTAGTGTTTCGAGTAACATTATAGAAAAAATAGCAAAATGGTTGGTGAGAGGAGTATGAAAAGAGGATTGACAGTTGATGTCCTCTTTGACTTAGCACATTTTAGAGTTCATACTACGATGAAAAGTAGAGCATCTTATATTATACCTTTACCAACTACAGTAATAGGTTTTTTCTTTGCAATTTTAGGAAAGAGTCGGGAAGAATACATTAAAAAAAGAATTATGTTTAAAGCTGGTGCAAAATTACTTGAAATTAAGGGGATATGTAGAGAATACGCACAACTGTTAAAACTTCATTCAAAATGGCGGGAAAGACCACAAAAAAGTACGGAAGAACTAATAATATTGTTTAGACCAAAATATAGATTTGCTATATGGGGTAGCAAGGAAACCATTGACGAACTGTATGATAGAATTAACGAATTTAGTTTTGAATTTGTCCCTTACGCAGGAATCAATGACTTTATCTTTTTCGATGTTGAAAATCCAAAGCTTTACAACAAATACAAAGAAATGGATGAAATCGAAAACACATATCTTCCACAAAATCTTTTTAGTTCTTTGGAGATGTCAGAAAACAGTATCATTTACAATTTACCTTATGTATATTCAGGATTACCCAAAACAGTCATAATGGGACTGAACGTTAAGTTTAAACTGAAGGAGAAGGTTAGTGTAATCGGTGGAGTTCCACTTTACGATTGTTTTTTGAGGTTATGATTATGGATTTCGCATCTTTAGGATTAGATTGCCTATCAAAGGCATCTCATAAGAAAAATGGAATAATAAAGCCACTTTATGAGCATATTAGTGAAATTAAGCAAATATCATATTTACTGGCTAAGAACCATGATCTATTAAAGTTTAGAGATATAATTGATGTTCTTGCGGATTGGCATGATATGGGTAAGTTAAATCCTAAGTGGAACATAGATAACGATAAAAATCCACCACATTCTGCGTTGTCAGCATATCTGTATCTTAATCACTCTGAAAACTTTGATCCAGTACTTTTCTATCTAATTTTGAAACATCACTCTCATTTAAATTCACATAATGCGTACCCTTCTGTTCTCAATTGTCGAGAAATATTGAGATATATAACGAGAGCTACAAGAGGAACAAAGCTAGAAATCAGTAAAAAAGATGTAAATGCTAGAGTAAGGCAAATTTACTCTGCATTGATGCAGTTACAGGAAAAACTAAGAGATTATAATCTTAACGTTGTTTATGCAGATTTATTTGGGATATTCAAAACTGCAGATATAATTTCAGCCATGTTTGAGGAAAATAACGAAGTCTTTGATGAGATTGCAAACTTCAGCAAAAGCCAAATAGAATCGAATATCAAGGAGTATGTAAGTTCGAAAGGACTAAAATTTGACCAAAATCGATGGAGAATTTTTTGTGATATGTCTAATACAAAGGGTGATGTGTTATTTACAGCACCAACGGGATGGGGAAAGACATTTGCTTCTTTAACGATTGCCTTAAATAAAAATCCAAGGCATATAATTTATGTTTTGCCGACTATAACGTCAATAAGAAAGATGAAAGACACGCTTAGTAAGGTTTTCAACTGTAGAGTTGAAGAGAACTACTATTTTGCAGATGTTGAAAAACTTAGGGAAAAAAACGAATCAACTATAGACTTTGATATATTCATTATGAAGTCGCTTATAAGTCCAATAACTATAACAACTTTAGATCAGATAGTTCTAAGTTTTTTGCATGTTGGTAGATACTTTTTAAAGAGATTTCACTTTAGAAATTCTGTATTTGTATTTGACGAATTTCATGCTTATCCAATTAATGGGTTATATATCCTTCTAAACTTTATAAAAAAGTTCAATGAAAACTTTGGATATAACATCAAATCAGTATTCATGTCTGCGACATCACATCCGTATTTGGAAAATTTAGTCAGTGAATATGTAAATTTAGTAAAGTTCGAGTTCATTAATGAATACGAAAAAAAGAGGAGATACTTGTATAGGGTTGAATCTTTAGATATAACAGATGAAGAATCCCTAACAGCAATTGTAAAAAAAGCTGAAGAAGGCAATGTTTTGGTCCTATGCAATACAGTTGAAAAAGCTATTAGAATGTATCTATTACTGAAAAACGAATATGATCTTAAAAGAACTCTCTTAATACACTCACGATTTACATATCTTGATAGAAGGGACAAAGAAAGCTTATTAGAAGAACTATCACGATCATCAAAAGGCTTTGTATTGGTTTCTACACAAGTTGCAGAGGTTAGTCTTGATGTGTCTTTTGATTATTTATTTACAGAAGCAGCTCCAATACCATCATTAATTCAGAGATTTGGTAGAGTAAATAGATACTCTGATTACACAAATAGCATAAATGTTAGAATATTTTATCCAACGGATGTTGATAAAAGTAAACGATATCCATACGAAAAGAGAGAAATAAAAGTTACATTCAACGAACTAATACAGTTGGAAGATAGTATCAAAAATGAATTAATTTTGATAGAAAAATTTAGAAATATCCCTATAGATTTAGATCAAAATGAATTAAGAGAAATTAAGAGGTATATTGAAAAGTGGGAAAATGATACCAAATACTTCTTTTCAATTGATTTAACAGATGATGAATTAAACAGAATTTTAAAATTTAGAGATATAAACACATCCTTAGTAATTCCAGGATGTTTTAGAAAGAAAATAATGGATATTATCTTTAGTAATAGAAAATATAAGATACAACTTATTAAAAAATATTTTGCTCCTGTTCCTATATGGTGGATTATAGAAAGTATAAATCAAGGACTGCTGGATGAAATAAACAATATACCCATTCTGGTAAATCATAGATTTAAATATTCAAGTGATATTGGATATTTCGATTATGAGAAAGTTTCAACATTACTGAATGATGATATTGATATATGTTGTGATGAGGATATCTTTGTGTTATAGCAATATGTTGGGTAATTCCAAAAAATTGATGGAATGTGATTTATATGGTGATGTCATGATGGACATGCACATAACCGGGGTAAAAGTTGCGTACTACTACATATGCAAGACAAAGTTATGGTTATTTTCGCATGAGATACTTATGGAAAAAGAGAGCCCCCTCGTTGAGATCGGAAAGTTGATACATGACTATTCCTATAAAGGATTTGAGAAATCAATTGTTGTTGGGGATATAGCAATAGATTTTATTAGAAAAGGAGATAGACTAGAAATCCATGAGGTTAAAAAATCCCGTAGTATGGAAAAAGCCCATAAAATGCAACTTCTGTATTATCTTTATTACCTAAATAAAAGGGGCATTGAAGCCGTTGGAATAATAGATTATCCTAAACTCAGAAAGAGGGTTGAGGTTATTCTTGATGATAAAGGAATAAAAGAGATAGAAAGTACCTTAGAGAGAATAAAAGAAATAGTATCTGGAGAAATTCCTCCGCCTACCAGAAAGAAAATTTGCAATAAATGTGCATATTACGAATTTTGTTTTGGAGGTGAGGAAATTGAAAAATAACTTTTATATAATGAAACACGGAAAACTCATAAGAGATGAGAACACGGTGTACTTTCTATCTTATGACGGGGAAAAACATTTATTACCTGTGAATAAAATAGAAGCAATATACATATATGGAAAAGTTACTCTGACATCTCAGGTAATCTCGTATCTCTCTCAGAAAGGCGTGTGCGTACATTTCTTCAACAAATACGGATACTACGAAGCTTCCCTTTATCCAAGGGAATCGCTGGTATCAGGAACGGTTCTCGTTAAGCAGGTAGAAAATTATTTGGATAAAAACAAAAGATTATCTCTCGCCAGAAAATTCGTGTTTGGGGCTGCAAGCAACATTATAAGGAATCTCACCAAATGGAAATCCGAATCTGAAGAAATTCTGGAATACAGGGATAAAATAAATGATGCAACTACCATACCATCCCTAATGGAAGTGGAGGGGAAAATAAGAGAGATATATTACAGAAAAATTGATGAAATTGTCCCCGAAGATTACAGAATAATAAAGAGGGAAAGACAACCACCTACAAATAAAATGAACTCTTTGATAAGTTTCGGAAATTCCCTTCTCTACACAACTGTTCTGACTGAAATTTACAACACACAATTGAATCCTACCGTTTCGTATCTTCACGAGCCTTCGGAGAGAAGATTCTCCCTATCACTGGATATAAGCGAGATATTCAAGCCCATAATAGTGGATAGAATAATCATGAAACTCGTTAGAAAAAATATGCTGGATGATTCAGATTTTAGAAAGGATTTGAATTATGTACTTCTGAGCGATAGCGGACGGAGAAAGTTCCTGAAAGAATACGAGAGTAAGTTGAAAAGCACAATTACGCATAGAAAATTGAAAAGAAAGATCTCCTTGAGAAGATTGATAAGAATAGAGTGCTACAAACTGATTAAACACCTTATTGGGATGGAGGAATACAACCCTCTGGTGGCCTGGTGGTAAAAATGTATGTGGTCATTGTATACGATATATCGGTGGATAGGGTAAATAAAGTCAGAAAATTTCTTAGACAGTACCTTATATGGAGACAGAACTCCGTTTTTGAAGGAGACCTAACCCCCGCAGAGTTCATGAAAATTAAAGAAGAACTCAAAAATATGATTGTGGAGGATGAGGATCATATAATTTTCTATAAATTTAGAGATAAAAAGTTCGTCCACGAAGAGGAACTGGGTAAAAGCAAAGTAGATATTGATAACATTATATAATTATTAATTAACACATTCTGCGTCAAATCTTTAAATACCCATGGCGCTACTAGCGATCCGACGCAGAATTTCAGGATATTTATTTAAATCTGAACCTATTCTACAATATCAATAAGAAAATTTATAAACCTATATTCAATTATCCACTTTGTAGAAATCAGACCATGGTGGGATTGAAAGCTTAATTCGTGGGAAATAGAAATCTGGGCGATTGATAGTAGAAATCAGACCATGGTGGGATTGAAAGATGATTATAGAGTAGGGCGCAGACCCTGCGGATTACTGGTAGAAATCAGACCATGGTGGGATTGAAAGTAATCTGGTAAGACCGCTATAACCCCCGCTATCAGTAAAGTAGAAATCAGACCATGGTGGGATTGAAAGGTCAAATCGCTTTGACCCTGTCCTGACTGGATACATTGGTAGAAATCAGACCATGGTGGGATTGAAAGCTTGGTTATCGCCTGATACTCCTGCGGAGCGGTGTCCCCGTAGAAATCAGACCATGGTGGGATTGAAAGTTCTCCTGTCGTCCATATCTCCGCATGCTTGACTAATGGTAGAAATCAGACCATGGTGGGATTGAAAGCTACATTCCAGCAGGCATTCATGCCTGCCTTAATTGGTGGTAGAAATCAGACCATGGTGGGATTGAAAGATATGACGTACTCCGGAATGTGTATTTTCGTTATTGAGCGCGTAGAAATCAGACCATGGTGGGATTGAAAGAATATGCTGAGTAATCTATAGAATAGTTCTTTTTGCTCAGTAGAAATCAGACCATGGTGGGATTGAAAGGATATATCCAAGAGCCACCATCTATGCGGTAGTAAACCTTGAGTAGAAATCAGACCATGGTGGGATTGAAAGGCGAAATACAGTCTATTGGTATGGCGTGGAGGGAAAGGAGTAGAAATCAGACCATGGTGGGATTGAAAGGCATATCACTTTGTATACTGTAACATTTGGCTCGCTGTGTAGAAATCAGACCATGGTGGGATTGAAAGCAGGATCTCCTACTACCTCCCACTTGGGCTTGCCTATCGTAGAAATCAGACCATGGTGGGATTGAAAGCTGTCATCCGAGGCATTGAGAATTACCGTTATGTTTTCGTAGAAATCAGACCATGGTGGGATTGAAAGGAGAACATACTTAAATTGACCAAATTGTTTAAAGAAATGTAGAAATCAGACCATGGTGGGATTGAAAGAGAGTTATGGTCAGCAGATATACTATGAAGGGCATCAGTAGAAATCAGACCATGGTGGGATTGAAAGCCCTTTCGTACTCTGCGAAGGATGCAAGTATATGCGCTAGTAGAAATCAGACCATGGTGGGATTGAAAGATGGATAGTTTAGTTCCGATGGTTGGAGATGAATGGAAGTAGAAATCAGACCATGGTGGGATTGAAAGGTATAAAAATGTGGATTGGAGAAGTTATGAGGGGGCTAGTAGAAATCAGACCATGGTGGGATTGAAAGAAATCTTTATCCTCTTTTTATACAACAGTTACGGAGATAGTAGAAATCAGACCATGGTGGGATTGAAAGGATAATAATTGCGAAGTTGAAGATATGTATGTTGATGATGTAGAAATCAGACCATGGTGGGATTGAAAGTTGTAGTCACTGCGTCTGTAAACCTTTTTGCCTTTCCTGTAGAAATCAGACCATGGTGGGATTGAAAGGTGCAAATAAAAAAGATATAAGGAAGGTTAGCGCCAGGTAGAAATCAGACCATGGTGGGATTGAAATTTGTAAAATAATCGCTTGTTTTGAGTGCCGCTTTAATGAATGTAGAAATCAGACCATGGTGGGATTGAAATCTCACAAGAAGAGGCGGAATTGCAATTAAAGTATATGGTAGAAATCAGACCATGGTGGGATTGAAATTACATCACTCATTATTCTGCGCGCAGAAGATTTCAAGGTAGAAATCAGACCATGGTGGGATTGAAATGATCCGTGTGTTTCGGAATTTGATCACCGATCAGTTCGCGTAGAAATCAGACCATGGTGGGATTGAAATATCAATGACCCCGTGATGAGGCAGATAGTAGAAAGCAAGTAGAAATCAGACCATGGTGGGATTGAAAGTTGCCGGCGAAGCTTTATAAGCTCTACATGCGTAAGAGTAGAAATCAGACCATGGTGGGATTGAAAGAAACAACCCATCTGGAACTGTGTATCTTATATCTCCCAGTAGAAATCAGACCATGGTGGGATTGAAACAAATCCAAAATGTTTATTAAGGACGGAATAATAAACCACTTATGCCTCAGACAGAAATAGAACTAAAGATAAGGGAACTTCCCGAACCTCTAAAAAG
>Ga0190313_1000524_pt1 | contig 22840 bp, 18 predicted proteins | sample 4870071011_MG_FD_169989 | JGI IMG/M metagenome (GOLD analysis project Ga0190313, IMG submission 169989) | Hydrothermal vent sediment bacterial communities from Southern Trench, Guaymas Basin, Mexico - 4870-07-10-11_MG | ecosystem: Environmental > Aquatic > Marine > Hydrothermal vents > Sediment ...
ATTAAAATAAGAATGGATGCTCTTATTTTAGTATTCTAATCTCTAGGAGGTATTTTTTCATAAAATTTGTGCCTTTTATAGAAAATATTCAAACCTAAGAGTTATGTTAATAATTTTTACACATTTCGAAAACAATCAATTTCGTTGTGTCTCGTTACTAATTTCAGTTTTAATTATCAAAAATTAGAAAAGTTAATTCCTAAGGGCTTTATAATAAGCACAGGGATACTAATGTGAGCTTTGGCCTTTGAAAAACAGGTCAATTGCTTTTTCAGGAGTTCCTTAAAACTCCGATCTCATCAGTAATTAGCATAATTAAATCGTTTAGTTCTAATATTCTCAAACAACAACAATTTATACATAATCCTCTGATTTTATGTTCTTTCCCAAGAATGACGAATCTTTATTAATTCAAGGGAAATAAAGTTTTTCTTTTCTAATTTTTAAAGTTTATCTAGCAATATGATTAACCTTTCCCAGTTTCTTCTAGAGTTTCGTGAATCCAAAATGATATTATAGTTAAAACTAGCATTACTAAAAAGGCAAGGAAAAATGGTGTTCTTGGGTTTGCTTGTTCATATAATATTCCAGAAATCATTGTGGTTATAGCAATGACTGCATCTAATATTGCTCTAAGGACAGCAAAACCTTTTCCTCTTAAATGCATAGGCATTAAATCCGCCCACATTGCTGAGAAAGATATTCCAGTAAAACCATACATTATTGCAGAAGCAATGAAAGATAATATTAAATAAAAAGTTGCATTTGTTCCACGAGGTATTGTTGCTAAAATATAATATCCGATTACTCCGAATATAATTCCAATAATTGCAGTGCTTTTGCGTCCAAGTTTATCCGTTAAAAATCCAGAAAATATTGCAGAGAGAAATCCGATTACATTACTTATGAATACCGCTATTGCCCAATCTTCGTAACTTATTTCAAGGTAATAAAATGCGTAATATTGTGTCAATGCTGTTAGTCCAAATCCCATAGCGAAGAGAATTCTAGCTAAAATGTATAATTTCATGTTTTTTATCATATAATAAAATGTCCTCTTATATTCCGTGGTAAGATGAATCATGAAACTTGAAAGCTTCTGGTTAATTTTTCTCGGTCTCATTGTTTCTTTAAGTCCAATTGCTCGAAGTGCAGCAGCACACAGACCACTTATGCATGCGAGAATAAATAAGTTTAATTCTGTTGCAATTATATCATTATTGTTGAGCATTAAGACATATGCTGCGATTAGTGGCGCAAAAATCGTGGCAATATCTGCTAACCTTGTAATCATATACCCGAAACCGCGACGTTTCTTTGGAAGACTGTCTGCTATTATCGCATTTAATGCGGGCTGATATAATAGGGCAATATTTGATAAAACACCAACAATGAGAACCCATTTCCAATCAAGGAACCATGTATATGCATAATAAGAGAATGCTATGAAAAACGTAAAAATCACAATCATTTTTCGTCTTCCAATAATATCAGTTAAATATCCTCCAAAAATTCTAGCAAAAATTATCGCTACTGTTGTAACAGATGAAATAAGCGCAATTATACTTGGAGTTGCACCTAGTTCCTTGAGATATGCTTGAAAATATGTCCAAACAGCGGATTGAAATGGACTCCATATAATCCAGCTTAAAGTTAAGATAATCACATTCGACCATATTGGTTGCGACGCTTCCGTATCCTCTGTAATCATAATTCACCCATGAAAACATCAATAAAAATTGGTTTAAATTAAAAACGCTTAATCAAGTATTTGAAGTTAAAATTGCAATTTATTCTTTCATAAGATACTTTTACATATTATTATATTTTTGACTGATGATGGCCCAGCATTCTGATTAGATGATGATCCGCTTACGGGCTGATGCAAGAGTATTTTACTTTCTTTACGATTAGTCTTTTCTTTTGATATTAAGATTTTAAAAGTGGTGAATACTTTTAAGAATACAAAATTGAAATTTTTGGATTACTGTAATGTTAAAATGCAACCAGATATGCTTTTAGATTTTGACATAATTTTTTATTCTAAAAAAATATTAAACAAAAGCTTGCGCAAATTCTATAACCTCCTTCGTCTATACCTAAGAAAAACATATGTACCTATGGCCAATGCTGCCGAACAAGCTAATACGCATAGATCTAGCATTTGAGGTGACATTTCTGGAAAAAGTAATCCAAACATAATACTTAATCCTTCAATTGCACCAACGAATGTGAAAACTATGCTTAATAATTCCTGCGCCTTTGAAATTTCTTCCATGTATTTGCTCATTATAGCATCAACTACTGAATTCACGCCATCAATGTCTTCTCTCAAGCTTTTCGCTATATTTTCACAACATGTCATCATGTTTTCCATTTCATCTATAATTTCCTCAAGAGACAGACGACGAATTACAGAATTTATCTTTCTCTTGTCTTCCTCGCTTAAATTAGCTATCATCTCCTGTATTTTTTTGAATATTTTTCTGACTCGTTTAATTGCAAGATTTGCTGGAATCATAACGCTTGTTATTATTTCACTATCTGTACTCAGCTCAAATAGTCTTTTTCGTATGTCATGCATCCATTCTTCTATCATTCTCCTTTCATCATAAAGTTTGCTAATTCTTTCTCTTATGCTAGTTATTCGATCCCACATGAGCATTATTCGCTTATAGAGATATGCAAAAAATTTATCAAGTGCTTTAATTGATAAATATGCTTTTAATAAGAGAGCGTATTTTGATAAATCCTTCTCAGAGCAAATTATGATTATCCCATAATCGCCTTCAATAATAACAGAATCCTTAAAGACATGAATCTGATCCTTAATAATCCACCCTATAATTTGCTGGAATTCGCCTATTATTGCATCTACTGGAATGCTTTGATTCTTAAGGGCTTCGGCAAATTTCTCTGGTGTATAAATTTTTCCCAGAACCCATATTTCGCTAGAAATTACTCCTATCACTTTTGCTCTTTCCAATCCTGGCTTTGCATATCCTGGGTAAACAGTATTAAGTATTCTCCTTTGGTAATCGTTCAACAATGAGTTTATTGCCGTACTTGATTCATCCCAGATATTTGCTATGATTCTTGATAATTTGTCAACACTTGCCCATTCTTCAAACTCTGTCGCCTCTGAAACCTTTTCACCTTTCGGCGTTTTGATAATTCTTGTTGAGTATATTGTAACACCAGAGGCATCGATTAAAACACCTAACCTTGCAGTAATCTCTTTCTTCTTCCCGAAAATTATGTCAGATGTGAATTCTATGTAGTCTCGAGGATTATAACTGAGTACAGATATTCGAACTGCCTCTGCATTTCTTCCAAGAGTAAATATTGGATTCATTGGTTCTCTATCCTTTATTGTCGCTAAGAACGTAGGTAGGTGATACTTGTTAGCTTGAATAGCTTCTGCAAAATCATTAAACATGTTCATATCAAATGGAATCCATTCAGCTATGAAAATGTAAGGTGCTTTCAGTTTTGTTATTTCTGTTAATTCATCTACAATTCCGATATATTCTTCCTCAGCATCGGATTGCTTAGCATTCTTCATATTCTACACCTCCATTTTTTCTTTGAGGAGTCCGCTTAAGAGGATTAATTCTGAAATGAAATTAATTTGTTCAACATCGAGAATATTACGAGCTCGAATTTTTGTCATTTTATTATGGATAATTTCCTTTTCTTTTTCTCTCTCACATTTAGGGCATATGAGTTGAGGTTCAATATGCTCAGTAAAGTGTACTTCATAAAGAACACCATGAACAGGACATTTATATACCCTTTCAACCTCTCTTTTTACCTCCATTGGAATTTCCCTTACGTATGTCTTGTTAGTAACCCGATATGCAAAAATATATCTGTAGTGCTCAGTTGAAAGCCTTAAACGTTCGATTATCTTAGCTTCTATTAATTTCTCAAGTATTGCTTCTGCTTCCATACTCACATTAACAAAACGCGTTTGATCACTCCAGGTTACAAATATGGGAGCATAATCAAATGTTCTGAAAAGTTGTTCGACAGTACCAATATATATTAATGCTTTAAGAGCTTGATCCTTAAGCCAGGTTACTTCCCTATGCTCATCTTTCTCAGTATAAAGGTAAATTAAATACACTAAACGCTGTGCATCCTTCTCTGATTCGATATTATCAAATATTCTTCTCATACTCATATAATCACATTGAACTTATTATTTAAGTATTTAATAATATTTTTTTAAAAAATACTCTGAATATTAAAAATATAAAATAAAAATTCGGTGCTCCTGACTTAAAATATAAACATATCAATTCATGCTTTGCAGTAATGGCTTTATTTCTAGATAAATTTAGTTTTCTTTTTGCCTATAATAGATCAAACTTCAACATGTTCCTTTATGAGACTACTTAATAAAACTATTTTAGACACAAACTTTATTTTCTCTGTTTTAAGAGCCCTAACTTCGATTTTAGTATTGCATCTAGGACACACTAGTATTGGCTCGATATATTTATTAAATTTTACTTCATACAAGATACAATCCTTCGGACACTGATACACTCTTTTAACTTCTTCTTTTATGCTTTCTGGAATCTTCTCTATATACGAAAGATCACGAACTCGATATGCAAAAATGTAACGATAATGTTCGGTAGAAAGACGCAAACGATCAAGTATTTCATCTTTCACCAATTTCTCAAGTATTGCTTCTGCTTCCATACTCACATTAACAAAACGCGTTTGATCGCTCCAAGTTACAAAGAGAGGCGCATAATCAAACATTCTAAACAAACCCTTTACAATTCCAAAGTAAATCAATGCTTTTAATGCTTGGTCTTTTAACCATCCCTCTTTTCTAAAATTTGATTTTTTGGTATACAAGTAGATTAAATATACTAAGCGCTGGATATCTTTTTCTTTTTCAGTTGAGATTTCTTGTTTGCTCATTATAACCACACTTGATTATTGTGTTCTTGTTGCATATCAAAAGATAAATTTTTCAATATAAATAAGCAGATTTTATTTTATCATTGATTAGAAATACGAAATAAAATAGCTCAAAACTGTACAAGTACAGTTTAAATTTCTAAGTACTCATTTGATATATGAAAAGTGCAAGTTAATTGCTCTTGGAGAATTTAGATTCTCTGTTAATAGGTGTACTAAATGAGTATTGAAGAGTGCGAGAAGTTTCTTAATGAAGATAAATATGAGGAAGCTTTGAAATGCTTTGAAAAGATTCTTGAGAGAAATCCTAATAATATACAAGCATTATTAGGCGCTGCGGTATCTTGTATTTACTTAGAAAAATACTCAAAGGCATTGAAGTATTATGAGCGTATACTAAAAATTGACCCTAATAATGCAGATGCTTGGTGGGGCAAAGGAGTTGCGTTATTACGATTAGGCAGAGTTAAAAAAGCATTAGATGCATTTATGCAAGCATTGAAATTAGATCCAAATATGGCAGAAGCATGGATTGAAATTGGAGTTGCCTTTCATGCACTTGGAAAATATGAGGATGCATTAAAAGCTTTTGATAAGGCATTACAAATAGACCCTAATAATGCAATTGCTTGGATAAACAAAGGAGTTGTTCTACAGGATTTAAAAAGACATAAAGAAGCATTAGATTGTTTTGAAAAAGCGATAAAAATAGATCGAACATTAGCGCTTGCATGGTATAATAGAGGTGTTTCACTTGAGGCACTTTCGCAATATGATAAGGCGTTAGAATCATATAAAGTAGCTTTTGAATTAAATAAGAATGATATTCAAGCTCTCATACGAATTGCGCGCATTTTATTGCAACAGAATAAGCCAGAGGAAGCCATCAAATATTTGGATATTGCACTTGAAATTAATCCAAAATCTCCGGAAGCAAAATGGTATAAAGCTTTGGCACTAAAATTACTAAATAAAGAAAAGGAGGCAATGAAAATCATGGAGGAAGCTATTGAAGAAACTGAGGAAATAGAGTAATCAGTGTAGGGCGCGCTCGTCATTATTATTCAGAGGGAAACCCGCCTCATCATCAGAATTAAAAAAGGATTAATTCTATTAAACTTTTAACAAAGAATCTTAATACTACAAAATTTAAGATTCTACTTATATATTTTAATCTATTAACTTAACTTAGAAAAGGAGGTTTGTAAGATGAGTAAAGAAGAGAAAAAAATACCGAAAGAGGAAATTGAAAAAATTATGGAAAGAGCAAGACAATTACTAGGCGCAGTCATGCTTATGGTTGATCCAAAAGTTGTATATGGAAAACTTAAGGCATTTCTCGATATTCTAAACTTTAATTATTTGATAGATCCAAAAACACGTACATTGATAGTACCTATTGCAGTGAGAGATGAAGGCGGGAATTTGCACAAACATGAGATAATAATAACTGTTGAAAATACCTGGATTGTTTCAAGAACAAGAGTTATTTCGATTCCAAAGATACCTGCTGATATAAGGGAGAGACTTTACGAGATATTATTGCGAGCAAACGCAGATATACCAGAATGCAATTTTGGTATAGATAAAGACAACAATATAGTGCTAACACAAAGTATTCTGATTACAGCATTGCATTTTGAAGGATTTGCAGAAGAATTTTTAGCAATTCCAGCAGCTTTGAAATATTTCTGGTCCAGGATTTACCCAGAGATTAGAGAAGAATTTGAAAAATCTGCAGAGATTACTTAGGTCGCTGCGAGCTTACCCAAATATTTTGATATTTTTTCTACTTTTTCAGTATAACCTTCTTCTGACCATATGTCCCTTGCAGTCTCAAGAAGTTTTATAACCTTCTTAACTAGTAATGAATCTATTCCAAATCTATTAACGTACCTCATGACTACTTCTCCTAAGCGTTCATAGAGTATAGCCGCCTCGAATTTGTTTTCTTTTGGATCACCAACAAGAATATTTGTATAATAAATGAGTTTCTCAAGTGCCTTAATGCAGATGTCTTTTTCTAGATGTTCAATGGCATTTTCAATTACATCTGCAAAATCATCAATTATTTCACGAGAAAGTTCTCCTCGATATATAAGCCATTCAATAATATCCTCAGATAGCTTAAGAAGTTTTTCAAGAACATTCTTTTTCGTTGCTTCAACTGTAATCATTCGGCATACTGATAAAGCCACGTCAAGGAAATTGATATAAAAGGTATTCCATCTTTCTCGTTCTCTATTTATTTCATTAATAATCTCTTGTGGAAGTTCTGAAATCATTTTAACATAAAATAGCAATTCTTCTGGAACATTTTTCATTTTCAATGACGCTTTTGCTAAGGTAAATGCTATCGGATTTACAATTCTAAGAAATACGGAATACGGAATCCTCTTGCGCAAATATAGTCGTAAAAACATATTAAATGCCATACGGGATATCTCAAACATTTCTTTTGCCAACATAGCCTTATCTTTCTCTGACGCAAGGAATGTTCGATAGTAGATTAAGTGAAGGAATAATTGATAGAAATTAAAATATCTGTTATATGCTGTCGGAGGATTTGCCTTGATAATTTCATAAGCATCCTTCAATACTGTATTATATACATCATATATAATTTTATCTCTATCTCTGATTTCTAGACCATAAGCTTCTATTGCTGCAATACTGGAAAGTAATAATGTTTCCATTCTTAGTAAAAGAATATGTGCAGCTTTAATTAATTCTGCTTTCCTCTTGCCAAGTGAGAAAATTCTCGCAAATAATGATTTCTGCTTGAGTATTTTATCAAATTTTTTCTGCGCATCTAAATATTTTAGTTTGCTTTCTGAATAATATTGCTCAACTTCACGCCAATGTTTAAATCTATAGAGAATACTAAATATCTCCAATTGTTTCCGTGCATTATATAATATTTCATACGCTATTTCATATTCCTTAAGCTTTTGGAGAATATCTTCAAACTTTTTGTGAAAAGCTAATTCTCTATGTCTATCAAATAGAATAAATAATGCTGCTTTTTGTAGTAATTCATCTTTTAATTCGAATAATTTATCTATGAGAGCTGAATATTTAGTTCTCAGAAAATCCATAAATTCTCTTCTCTTACCATGAAAAACATATTGCGCATACTTTATTAAGAATTCCCTAAATTCTTCAAATTCCTCTCTGACTTTTGTACTAAGGATTTCTTCAACAGCATCTGGCGGAACTCTTTTATATTTATCTGGTAATGCACAAAGCATTAAAGCAATCTTAGCAGCAACCAAACCAGCAATATCATTATACATTTTTGAATTTGCTCTGACAATCATGGCGCGTTCATATGCATCATAAAGATCCCATTTAAAGGCAAGATCTAAACATTCATTAAATAATTCTGCTTCAATTTCCGGTGGCAGTGAATATTTCTTTATTGCCGGTTTTAGGACCATTCTTTGTTCTGCCTCATATTCGCTTTTGACCATTCTATCAAATTCAAGATTCGTTTTCTCTATAAGAGATGGAGAAAAAGCACCATATATCAATGTTGCAAGATTTCGTATTTGCTCTACTTCGGGTAATTCGCGTCTTTGTATGATTTTCTCTATCGTATCAGTAACCATTTTCTCAAGTTTCTTATCAACAATTTCCATACCTTTTGGAATAATTTTCTCTACTTCTGTAATTACTCTTTTTGCAATAAATGGAGCCGATGCATCTCTCTTATCTGATAATACTGCTACAATTACATCTGGGTTCTCAATGCCTGAAATAACATGAAGTCTCTTATCATCCATTTCAACAGATCGGAATTTACCTGCACCCAATAAATCGGCAATTCCTTGCATAGCTCCTATTAGCGCAGAAAGAATTTGTTGTCGCTCACTTTCTTCAAATCCCACCTGTGCGACCATCAAACCAGAACGTAATATTACTATAACCCCTTCAATCATTTCCCTCATCACTTCCTCAATGATATATACATTAACCTCTATTATTTAATATTAACATTTATATCTTCTAATGAAGCCCCAAATATTAGGCAAAAACTTACACTTATTGATAAATAAATCATATAACCTTCGAGCAATCATAACATTACGTTAAAAAAATTCTATCAAATTAAGAAAAATTGCCATTTGTTAGTATAAATTATAAAGCCATTTTGACTGTAATATTAAGTCTTTGACATTTTTATTTTATGCAGTAAAATATATTGTAGTATGATGATGGGTCACAGTTCTGAGAAGTGATGAAAATTTGTTTCTCTCTGATTATTCTTGTGGTGTTACATATTTTCGGCCGAGTAATAATGCTATCGCAAATAAGTTGGATATACTTGCCATAATTATTACTAAACTGAAGAATATTGAAAAGAACTTCATTTCTTGTTCTGTTGTTGCGATCACTTCTACTATTCCATAATGGAAGCCATAGAAGATAAACAAATTGAGTAATACAAATATTGCCAATAAAGCAACTAAAGCTTTGTCCAATAGCTTAGATAACATTATCATCCTCTGCGATGGAACATGGATTAGTTCTTTTCCTCTTCTTTTAGTTACAGCATAGGCAAATACTGTCAGAGGAAACATTAAAAATACGCTAATTACTATTGCAAATATTCCTTGAAATAAAATGTAATCCTTGATTATGATTGATAAGAATTTCAAAGCTTCTATACTTATTCTTAGTTTAAAGAAATCAGTTACTAGCAAGAGAGCCACAGCCTCTCCAAGCATTATTCCTGAGATAATATATTTTCGTCGTTCAATGGATATTAAATTCAGAAAATAACTCAAAAGGGCCACTAGCATCAATCCAAGCCATAAAATAATAGCTATTGGTTCTATGAGAACTGCAAAAACTATGCACAAAATCCCACTAATTATTGGTAAATATGGGTAAACAGGAACTCTAAATATACGTATCATTTCCCGCTTTTTCCTGAGGGCAATAACACTAACGCTGATTAATGCAAAGGACACGAAAATACCAAAATCGGCAATATATGTTACTAAATCGATTAATCCAGATAATGCTATAAGAATCATCGAAATTGATGAGAAAATAATTGCAAAAATTGGTGTTTTATATTTCGAATGCATGGACTCAAATATTTTGGGTAAATAATCATCTTTAGTCATGGAAAATAATACATAAGCTGCAGTCGTTATTGATGAATTAAGTGTAGTGAGAGTCGCAAGTGCTCCAGAGAGAGTAACCAAGATCAAGCCAGGAATACCAAAAACAAATTCTGCAACAATAGACAAGGGAGATGGCGTTCCGGCGAGAAGCTTCCATGATACAGTTACAACAGCTGAAAATGCGACCAAAGAGTAAACTAATATGCTAAGAATAATTGATAACAACAGTGCTTTGGGCAATGTTTTCGCTGGATTCTCTACTTTTTCGGCCATGACACATATTACATCAAATCCTAAATATGATACAGATACAAAAACGCTAGCTTTAAGGAGTTTGTCAAATGTAGGAATTCCATTAAGAGATGATTGGAATGTTGGAGACCAATTAATTAATCCTCCAATGATGAGTATAAACAATGTTATTAGTAAAAGCAATGTTAGAAATAGTTGTACTTTGGCACTTTCCTTGATCCCAATTATGTTAACTACTGTAAATATTAATATCGCTATTAGTGCTAAAACTACTGGATTAAGTCCAGTAACATAGTTAATAATATATCCAAAGCCCAGAGCGCTCAATGCACCATAAGCAACGTATGCAAACCAAAGTGTTATTCCATTGAAATATGCTATTGTCCCACCGTATGCTTCTCTTGCATAATAATAGCTACCACCAATTGTAGGAAATATTGTTGCTAATTCCGCATAATTAAACGAAATGATTAGGAAGAGAAAACCAGATATTACAAATGCTATAAAGACCCATGATTGCGCCATAGATATTGCATATCCTAATATAACAAAAATAGAAGGCCCGATAATAGCACCAAGACCCATCATAAGTAGTTCAAGGAAGCTGATCTTTGATTTACTTTCATCTTCTTCCAAAATAATCACCTATGAGACTTGATGAAGAATCCCTGAAATCAAGGAAATGAGACCAAAAGCAACTACTAGCCATCCAATAAATCGAATAATTGTCTCACTTACGAAAGCCTTTAGTAAACCTAGTAAAATGAATGCGCCAAAAAGAAGAAATACTCCTCCTAGGAAAATGAGAAATCCTCCTACAATTGATGATAATAGCTTTATCCTTGTTAAAGCACGCATTGACTCAAATGTGGCCCTCACACGTCGAAGCATATCATCTATTTCTGGAATCATCTTCTCAAGTGCTTCTTTTAAATTTTTGGCTTCTTTTACCAAAGATTCAAGCTTTTCTTCATCTACTTGAGATTCTTCCTTCTTTGATAAAGCCTCTTCTATTTGAACTTTAACTGAGAATGCCTTATCTCTTGTATTTAAGTATCGTCTTAGTTTTGTTTCGAATTTCTCCATAGTATTATTTAATTCTTCTTCGTCCAATTAAGACACCAGAAAAAGTGTGTTCTTTTCATACTATTTCTTTATCTATAACGGGAGAAACTAAAAAAGATAAATATTTACCTCATATAACTTTGATTTTATGATTTAATTCGCAATAAAAAGAGACACAACACATCTAATTCTTGATTAATTAACCTAAAAATAGCAAAAATTATGACTCTACGAATTAATATCTAGCTTTGGTTTAACTGCAACTGTTTTTATTTCAAATGGTTCAAAATGAAGCACCACAGTATCATTACTTGCATAAGTTCTTTGAATTTTTCTCTCGAGCAAGTCTAATAAATAAACATCCTCGACATCAAAGTGGAATTTTATCTTTGCCGACGATCGCCTTCCTCGAGTCTCAAAGAATCTGATTACAATAAGTGGAAGATTTTCATGTTCCTTGATGGCTGTGACATGAATGAAACTTGGCTCAATACTAAGTAATGAGTACTTATGATTATATCGATTTAGGATAGGTCTAGTAGAATATATAACATAAACTGGATGATTAATTTCAGCAGCGATTTCTGGAACACGTGCTTCTTGCCAATTGCCTTCATGAGGATAAATAGCAATCTTCATTTTGTGTCTTCCTTGATCCGTTATATGGAATCCTAAAATTTTTGCTAAATACATTAAGACAACATCACATGTTTTTTCAAGTATTTTTGCTATCTTCCCATGAGATCCCTTAATGCCACGAATTGCGTCAAAAATTGCTTGAGAGATTCTAGAGAAAAAGAATGTTTTTGATGGAAAAACAGCAGATCTTAATAGGCTTACATGAATGACAGAATTTCTTTGACCAAATCCATATCGTGAATCATTAATTACCGCTACTCCAATATTGAGTTTCTTATCATATGCATCCAACCACCTTAATGCTGGAACTTCGTATTTTGCTTTTTCAAACAAGGACACATTCTTAGCAAAAGGATTTCTCCTATATATTACACCATATGGAATCTCATATACTACACCATCGAAGTTCAAAGATAGAGGAATAAGCAATTTTGCATATCTGTGTTTTGCATGCCAATTAATGAGAAATTCGATCTCAAAGTACTGTTTTTCAGAAACAAGCGTATAAAGAACATTAATTACTGATCTCCTACGCCCTTGCTTATATTGATACGAAACCAAAACTTTTGCTCGAAGAGGACCTTTTTCTAATATTTTTACCGACACTGGTTTAATTAAATCATCATATTCTGGAATTCTTTGATCGTAGGCAAAGATTTCCCATGCATCAAATAAGTATGCTTTTACACCCAATATGCTTTTTCTGCGAGTTGATGGAGAATCTTTGTATATTCTAATCGTTATTGGTGCTCTTAGGATATTCAATTTTTTGCATTTGTAAATCACGCTAATTATGCGTCCTGTTTTTTTACTTATCACGATTCTTAGATACTTATTTTCAAGTATTATTGATTCTCTTGTATCCATTACAGATACTCCATCCTTGTGTATGTATTCAGTTCTCTTTTTTGAAGTTTGAAGTACTTTAAATCCGAGCGGAGGAATATCCTTAACATAAAGAAGAATCTCCTTTGTTTTATCGTCTTCACGCAATACTTGAAATGGGATTATATTAGAAGAATCTGTAATCACAAAATCCTTATTTAATTTAATTCTAATTAATTCATCTCTCGACCAGTTGAGAGTATTTATGATTAAAATGCCTCCGATTTTTCTACTTAATGCTTTAGCGGCGAAAGATAAAACAGATAATGTTTTTCTGAATACAGTTATATATCTCTTTATCGTCTCGTTAAACGCATCTTGCGATAAGCTTCCACACAGAATATCATGAAAATGATTCGTGAGTAGTTTTATCCAAATTTCTCTAAGTTCTTCTTTAGGGTAATTAATTCCACAAATAATTTTTGATAAAATTAAAATTTTCTCCGTGTCTAATAAAAGATTCTCGCATTTTCTGTTCAAGTATTTAATGTGAGCTTGAGCAGTAAATACGCCTCTGTGAAATTGCAAATATAATTCATCAGTCCATACAGGAATTTTATCTGCATATTTTTTGATTTCATTAAAAAATTCTATCATTGGAGCATATTTTAAATCAACAACCTTGAGTAATTGTGTCCACTTTCTAACATTTCTTATTTCATATTCCTCAGGTCCACCACCATGATCGCCTTTTCCAAAGAGTATCAACACGAACGGAATTTTATGCACTTGAATCATTTTCTTTAGATAACTCATGAGTTCTTCAATTGAGTTTAATCTTGTATCGTAACCAGAAACACCTTGATATGATATAATTTCTGTTCCATCTATGCCTTTCCACCTAAAGAGATGAAACGGGAATAGAATAGTATCATTCCAATTTAATTTGTGAGTAACAAAATACTCAATTCCAGCTTTCCTTAATATTTGTGGTAAACTTGCAGGAAAACCAAATGTATCTGGCAGAAAACACACTTTTACATCAACATTGAATTTCTTCAGAAAATAATACTTGCCTATTAAAAACTGTCTAACTAGTGATTCTCCTTGTGGAATATTTGCATCAAATTCTACAAGAGAACCGCCTACAATCTCCCATCTTTTTTCAGCAACAAGTTTTTTGATTTTCTTAAATAACTCTGGGTATTCTCTTTCAATCCACATGTAAAAGAGCGCCGAGCTTTGTGCATATATTAGCTCTGGATATTTCATAAGAAGATTTACAACATGATTAAAAGTTTTATAACAAACATCTTTTGTCTCATCGGTGTTCCATAACCATGCTACATCAATATGACTATTTGCAAGTAAAAAACACGCGAATTTTTTCTGTTCTTTCACTGATTTTTGAAACACTTAAGAATCCCTCCTTAATCTTTGCGATATTTATTCTTTATCATAATTTTAATTTATATATTGAAGAAAGTGGTGAGATAATAAATGAAACTTAAACAGTTACTTCCAGCAATAGTATTTGCATTTATGCTCATAACAGCAACAATTTACGCTGAAGAAACAAGCTTATCTCCACAGTTTCCGGCAATTAAAGAAAATAACTGGTTTCTATGGCGTATTACATTAGTAAATAGTTCAGAAAAAGGTCAATTAATTGGCGGAATTCGTAAGCCTACAAAGAGCATATCTTACAAAACTGTAGTAAGCATTAATTTGACGATAGATAAAATTACTACTGGTGAGACTATTCTAGTGGAATACAGCTTTGTATACTCTTATGATTTGTATAGAAATGCTTCACTTTACTATAGCGGATCGGCTGGTGGAGCACTCAAAGAAACTATTTCACTTAATTCAACCGAAATTATTCATTTAACTGAACCAGAGTTTATATTTGACGTTCCTGTGGGTCTTTTCATAAATGTTGAAATTGCACAAAACATGACACATGATACTGAAACTATGCGATTATATGGACAAGTACTTACTCTGATTGTATTTCGAAACTTTACATCCGTAACAACCGGTGCTGGTCAAGTTATTAACACAACGGTGGAACAAAAATATGAAGAAGATTTCGGAATACTAGCGGGTTATAAATTTATGAATATCACCTATTCAAGTAGACTTGGAAAATATACGTTAACTAACGTAACTATATCAATTTCACTCCGAGGATCTAATATCTTAATCAAAAAAGTAACAGAGAAAGAAGGAATACCCGTAGAAACTTATTATGTAATTGTTGGATTCGTCATATTTGATGCAATATTAGCATTCGTATTATATAAGAAGAAGTAGCCAATGCTACATATTGAAGAAGAAACTGCAATTTTTTTGACTAAATTTCTTCAAGATATTGATAAAATAAGTTTAAAGAAGTTCACTTATAAGCTTCCTCAGAAAGGAAAGAAGAGAAGAAAACTTCAAAGACTTCTGTATGGTGTCATAAATAATTTTTACTTAATCGATTGGTTACTAAATCACATCGAATTACCGAAATCGAATCATGAACTGAATCTTCTGCGTGTAATAACATATAGAATCGCCATCGAAAAAAATATGGAAGTGCTAAACAGAATAGACAGAGTGTATAAATATGAGCTAAGTAAGTTAAAAACATTATTTGAAAATCTTTTAGCAAGCATAGATAAAATGAATATTGTTGATAAACTGGCGCTTAGATATTCTTTTCCAAAATGGGTCATCGAAAAATTGCTGAAATGGGTTCCTACGAAAGAGCTTGAATCAATGTTAGCTGGATTAAATCAACGAACCTATCAGTGGGCTGTAGTTAACTCATTAAAAGTAGAGCTCGATGAAGTTATTGAATCTTTGGAAAGAGAAGGATATAAGACTTCTCAAGATTCTGATTTTTATGATGTTATTTGCATTAAGCATTTACCAAAACCATTAGAAAAAAGTAGTGCTTATAAGAACCAATGGATATTACTTGCAGATAAATCATCAGTATCAGCAATACATGCATTGGATCCAAGACCAGGTGATGTAATCCTAGATATGTGTTCTGCTCCTGGGATAAAACTAATTTGTAGCGTTTTTCGTATGAGAGAAGGAGAAATTATTGCTGTTGACATATCAGAAGATAGAGTTCGGCGAATGAAGAAGCTTCTAAAAATGTATGAAATAGAAAAGTATGTAGATGTAAAAATTATAGTGAAAGATGCAAGAAAATTATCATTAAATGACGTGAATGCTTGCAATAAAATTTTGCTAGATCCAGAATGCACAAGTAGCGGAATTATACCTAGAACACCTGATGTAAAACTTAGATTAACTCCCGAGAAGCTTGAATTATTATCAAAATTGCAGAGGGAATTATTATTTAAAGCCATTGAAATAGGTAATAAAGTTAACGCAGATTACATTGTTTACTCCGTATGTTCAATTTTTCCAGAGGAGGCTGAATTACTTATAGAAGAGATTTCAAAAAGGTTTAATTTAAAAATATCAAATCTACAGTTTGGAGTTGAAGCATATATTCCCAAAACGGGAAGAAGATTCTTTCCTCACATTCACAAGACATTAGGATTCTTCGTTTCTAAAATCTTATTATGAGCATTTTAGCAGAATTACAAGTATTTTTATTTTAGGTGATTAAATGAAAAGTAACAAAAAAATCATGGAAAAATTCATAGAAATACTATCTGAGCTCATTAAATATAAAACCGTAGCCAGAAATACGGAAGAATGTCAAAAATGTGCCGATTACTTACGTTCAATACTCAGAGAATTTGGATACAAAGTTGATATTGTCAAAATTGGTAATATGAATCCCGTTATTTTCGCTGAAATCGAGGGAGAAAGCGACACATCATTGATCTTTTATGACCATTATGACGTGCAGCCAGCGGAGCCCTTAGAGGAATGGAAAATTGCTAAGGATAATGAGACAATAAAGCTAAATCCATTTGAACTTGCGAGAATCGGAGATAAACTCTACGGCCGCGGTGTTGCAGATAATAAGGGAAATATCGTTTCAAGAATTCTTGCTGTCTGGTCAATTCTTGAAGAAAAAGGCAAATTACCCTGCACAATAAAGTTCGTCATTGAAGGGGAAGAAGAAGCAGGTTCTCCTAATCTGAAAAAAGCTTTGGATGAAAAAAGGAAATTCTTTGAAAATTGCATGGGAGTAATATGGGAATTCGGTGGGTTTAATAAAGACAATACAATTAATTTAATCCTCGGATTAAAAGGAATAGTTTACGCAGAAATACGTAGTGAAAGACTCAGTAGAGATGCTCATTCCTCATTAGCGTGTGTTCTCCCAAGTGCTACATGGGATTTAATAGAATTTTTAGTTGAATTAAGAAATACAATAAAAAACTCTGGGAAGTTCTTCGAAGGAATAATAGATGTGAAGAAAATAATAGAAGATATAAGAAATAGTGGATTTTCCATATACTTTGACAGTGAAACGCTCAAGGAAGTTTATAACATAAGCAAATTCTACTCCAGTTTACATGGAGAGCTCTCTGACACTGAAGCTTTATACCATTATTACGGTTCACCAACTATAAATATCGATGGTTTTCTGGCAGGTTATATAGAAAAGGGTCCCAAGACAGTATTACCTCGAGAAGCATTAGCCAAAATTGACTTTAGATTAGTTCCATTCCAGAAACCAACAAATGTGATAGACATTGTTAAGACACTTGCTGAAAAAAGAAACCTAAGTGTGAAATTCTTCTCTTCCACCGAGCCAGCCTATACCGATTTCAAAAACCCATTTGTTCAATTCATAATAAAAGTATTAAACAAAGTACATCAGGACTTCTACATTGAACCTTGGTCACCAGGCTCAGGACCCATGCATTTATTCACAAATTACCTTAAATTACCGTGTGTCGCGGGAATAGGCGTAGCATACTGGGATTCTAGAGGCCACGCACCAAATGAAAATATTAGAATAAAAGATGTAGAAAAAGCAATAGAATTGATAAGAGAAATTATCCTTAGTGCCCCCGCCGGGATTTGAACCCGGGTCACCGGCTTTCTCTGGGTCCGCCCTTCTTTCTCCCTTGAGAGGCCGGCATGCTTAACCGGGCTACACCACGGGGGCTATTAGTATCCACATTATTTTCTATGTACGTAAACTTAAAAAGTTTAATTAAATAAATGCACATCAGAATACATGAGTTATAGAATAATTTACGATTTTAATCATGCAAGTGCAAGTATCAGAGGTTTACGCTTTCTGGCTAATTTTATTGCGTAATATCTAAAAGGAACTTCTAAAATTTATGCAAATTTTTATCATGAGACACGACATGTGATTAATTATAGTCCGATTATGTTAACAAATTCCTTTGGATTCATAACAATTACATTAATTTGTTTCCTTATCTCCTTTCTTTTCTGTAGTATGTTCTTGTCACTTGTTACTAAGTATTCAATTCCCATGCTTCGTTTAAGTATATTCACAATTGAAATGTGAATAGCATCTAATGTCTTTAACTTCAGATGTGCTGCTAATCTCATGGATTCTGCTATCTCAATTGGTGCAGAAAAAAGACCATTCATGGGAATCTCTATTAGTCGATTAGATCCTGCTATCTCTAGTGAATACTTTTTTATCAAGTATTTTATTATACCGATGATTAAACTAACTTTGTCAAATTTGGAAAATAATTTCATCAATTTCTCCGGAAATACAAGTTCTCCTGTTTCGAGTAATCTGGATAAAACTGATGATAATTCAACTACAGTTATGTATGATATAATTTTTCTAATGAATCTTGATTTTAGAATTTTCGTTGCAAAAATATGGTCAGGGTCTCCTGGTTTATAGCAAGCAATGATAACAGAAGTGTCTAAATATACGCAGATACTCATCTTTCTCTGACCTCAGAGACAATTTCGGCCGCGGTTTTCTTTGATTTTATCACAAATGGCATTTCCTCCTTGAGGAGTTCATTAACAATTTCGTCAACATCGGATGTTATTATCCTTTGAATAAACATTCTATTAATTCCCTCTTTAACAAACGCTCGTATTGCTTCACTTCTGCTTTTGAAAAGTCCCATTTTGACAAGTAGATCCAGAGCTATTATGTCCTTCTTTTCGAGCTTAACGGGAATAACGCTCAATAATCTCACCATGATTTTTATAATTATCTAAATAAGTATAAAAAATTTTATACCATATTGTTGATAACCTTCTTACACTTATAAAAGTTCTAATGAATTTTTTGATTATTAAATTAGACAAATTTTCTAAGATAAATTTATATTCTATAAAAAGAGATAACCTTAATTGAACTAATTCTCAAATGAGAAAACATCAAGCATTATGTCTAGGTGCAAAGGAATTAATATGAACAACATACCAAAATTAAAAACAATTTGTTACGCCAAAAATTAATAAAGGTGGTATGGTAAGTGGATTATTTTATCCTTCTAGAAATTTCGAAATCATTCCAAAGCTTCCTGATGTATTAAAATTCTTGCAAAGCGATATTGTCTGTACCTCTTTCTTATGAATGCTTCAACTTCATCTGCAATTTTGTCGGCTTCTTTTAAGCTCAGATCTTTATTCATCACAAGAGTCAGTTCTAGGAAAATATTTTCACCGTCCGTTCGAGAATAAATATCAATACAGTCTATGATTTTTCCTTTAAATGCCTTGAGAATATCTTTTCTGAGTTTCTCTGGACTAATTACTGCAACATCAAGCAATATTTTTGATGACTTTTCTAGAGCCTCAAGTGCTTTCTTGAGAATTACTAAAATGATTACAATGGACACTAAAATATCCACCCACCACAGACCAATAGATGTCAGGAGAATTCCAATTAAAACAACGATGGTAAATATCGGATCCGTTATGTAACGCAGTGCGCTTAGTTCTATTATTATATTCTTGTACTGCTTAGAAAACGTGTATTGTATGTATGCAATTACGGTGTAAACGATTGCTAGAAAGCATAGCAAGGATATTATTAATGAATCAATATGAATACTTAATGTATGAGTTGTAATTCTTATGAATATTTCTCTAATGATTTCAAACGTGCTTGCAATTACAAATGTAGCAATAATTGTTGCAACGAATGCATTATATTTTGAGTGTCCGTAAGGATGATCTTTGTCTGGAGGAATTCTCGATCTTTTTAAGCCAATTATAGACAAACAATCGTTCATTATATCAACGACCGTATCGAAAATGTATGCCAGAACCGCAATAGATATAGTCAAAAAGTAGAGGTATGATTTTATACCTAAAATGATAATGTTCAGAATCAATACTAAGGAAACTAAAATAATGCTTCTTTGATACGATGGATCGTCTTCCTTTTTCACGAATATTCCCTATATAACATAACTTTAAGAATTTCTTAAAAACCTAGTCTATTTCAAGATTTTGCATATAATCTAACCATAACCTTATTTTCAGTATAGCATACACTTGAACTTCCCTGAATTTGCTGTTCAAATAGAACCAGATACCATCAAATAGCAATAATTACCACTTTGAAAAAATAAATATATTTTGATACTGTGAATATCTCTAGACTATAGAGGAACATTTGGTTGGAAGAGGGCTTAGGATATTTAGATACAAACGAACGTAAGGAATTGCTAAGAGGATTAAATTACTTGAAACTAGATGGAGTATTCAGTCAAACATTGGGTATCTTAATAAGTAGCACATTTATTACACCACTCATATTAATAATAGGTGGAACAAGCTTTCACGTGGGATTACTATTTACATTAGCATCACTAGCTAGTTTTTCCCAATTATTAGCACTTAACATAATGAATAAATTTCATGGTAGAAAAAGAGTCTCTGTCGTTTTTTCAACTATTGCTCGAACTAATCTTTTGATTCTAGCGCTTATTATAATATCAAAAACTATGATTGATGTCTCGTTAATTCTTATTGGTTTTGCACTATTTTATATCATAATGAATATCTCAAACTGTGCTTTTAACTATTGGATGTTAGAATTTGTTCCAGATAAAATTAGAGGCAGATACTTCGCATCAAGAATGCGATTATCTCTACTTATTGGAGGAATAATTGGTCTTTGCGCTACTATGTACCTTGAATCCATAGGAAAAAACTCTGTTACATCGTATGGATACATAATATTACTTGGGTCAATAATTGGTTTAATAGGCGTATACTTTTTAGCACACATACCAGAGCCTAAATTTAAAGGATCTGAGCCATTATCTGGCACGATTCTGGCGCATCTTCTTAAGGAAAAAAATTTAAGAAGACACTTTGAAGCAATATTTCTTCTGAGCTTAGCCATGAATCTTTCATTACCATTCTTCGTATATTACATGTTAACAGCTTTAAAATTTAATCTCATCACAATTTTTTGCATGAATATGATAAGTCAACTTTGTACTATCTTGTTTCTACCTAAATGGGGTTATTTAATTGATAAATATGGAGTAAAACCTGTATTGAGATTTTCTGCATCACTTATATTCACAGCATTATTATTATGGCCTTTCACAACCCTACCTGATCCACATATCTTCTCGTTGTTTTTAGTACTGATAATACATATAATCATTGGCACGACCATGGGTGGCCTTAACTTATCATCAAATCTTATTGCTTTCAAATTAGCAAGAGGCAAAAGAGCTACCTATGCACTTTCATTAAATAATATATCCATTTCACTTGGTGCATCCACTGGATCTTTTTTGGGTGCTCTAATGTCGATTCCTTTCAGATACATGGAACTTAGTTTAACTTTTAGTTTCCATTTATCACAACCCATTGTTATTTTCATCGTTGACTTGAGGGGACTTGATTTTATATTCGTTCTCTCGTTTTTGCTTGGAACTATTTCATTATCTCTCCTAAGAGGATACACAATAGAAGGAGAACTCGATGAAGAAAAGAAATATGTTGAAATGATGACAAGCATAAAGCGATATATTTACGGTCTCAAAACACAAATAATGTTGGGCATTCCAAGAAGAGTACATGCATCAGTATATAAAAGAATTTATGCGATCAAAAATCAAGAGTATAGAAAACATGTCACTAAATGTAGAGTCGCAAGAGCAATTACAAGAAAATCATGAATTTGATGCTTCTCAAACTAATGTTAATAAATTTTATTGATAAGTTATTATTTTTAGATGATGACACGCCCACCTCCTGATGTGGTGATGATCGGGCAGGACTTCTGAAGTCTGAGCGAAAATGACGATGAATGACTTCTATAATGTGAGTAAATTAAGTGAAAATTGTAAATTATCAAACTTGGTTATTGAATAGTTATCCCAGAAAACACATGTGCCTAATAAAATGAACTCGCCTTTTCCGATTTTGACTCCCGCACCAATAATTGGGTCATTTCCAGACGATGTTTTCGCAGTTTTTTCCCCTATTACTATCGGAAAACCTTTATTACTTAATATTTTTACCGATGCTGTGCAAGGCATTAGAATTTTTTTAACACTCTTATTAAATGCTTTTACTTTTGATGTAACAACGAAATATTTGTCATCATTGATATTATTCACATTATCTGTAACTTCATCGTCCATTAGTTTCAGTCCAAAGTGCTCAGCTAGTGAATTTATTGTATCTGCAATTGAATCTTCATTATTATAATATCCTAATGCAATTACTCGTCCTCCTTGTTCCATAAAGCGTTTTACTAATTTAACATCATCTAAAGTAAACGATTTCTCAGGATAATTTAATACGAGGATATCAAACTTTGTTATTTCTTTAAAATTCGTAATCTCGGACACAATAGCACCCACTTCAGATAATTTCCTCTTCAAAATTGAAAAGTAATAGTGATCTTCTATGGTAAACTCTTGATGTGAAATATCCCAAGCGATCTTACTCATATAGTTCACCAGGAAGATTCTAATAAGTGAAGATTATATAGGATTTTGAAATAAATATCAAAGACTAAGTGTATTTTCTTAGTTCACTTAATAGTCTTTTTGCAGATTTTTCTG
>Ga0190313_1000525_pt1 | contig 22827 bp, 19 predicted proteins | sample 4870071011_MG_FD_169989 | JGI IMG/M metagenome (GOLD analysis project Ga0190313, IMG submission 169989) | Hydrothermal vent sediment bacterial communities from Southern Trench, Guaymas Basin, Mexico - 4870-07-10-11_MG | ecosystem: Environmental > Aquatic > Marine > Hydrothermal vents > Sediment ...
CCACTCCTAGAAATAAGTATACCCAACTAACACTCTCATAGCTTAAATTTGGTGCAATAAGACTAGTAAACCACCTGCCAAGAGAAGGATATAATCCTGCGTAAATAAAAAATGTTCCAATGGCCCAGGGTATCATCTTTTTAAAAGTAGCTGTGTTAAGCTTGCCCTTCACATAATCCAACAACTTATACAGTAAAGGGATTAGTTTTTCTTTCAGATCCGAAACATCCACACTTGAGATATCCATAAAGAATATAATAAAGGTTTAGATATAAAACTTATGAGGTTTGCATTTGTGGCCGACATACATTACCCAAAGTATGGGGATCTGTTCGAAGCTAATATCGATCAGCTTAGAAACATAGATATGTTATTTTTCTTAGGGGACATAATTCTTAAGGGAGATTACAAGCAGCTCAGGAAGGTACTTAACATTGTGAGAAAGGTTTACAAGGGGCCAATTTACGGTTGTTATGGGAATGAAGAATATACACAGGTTAGAAAGTTCCTAAGAGGAGTTAAATGGTTAGATGACGAAGGTGTTCATCTAACATTCGATAACAAAGATGTCTTTGTTGTAGGAACTACTGGGTCATTAGATAAGCCAACTCCTTGGCAGAAAAAGAACATAAAGAATATTGAAGAGATATACTCAGAAAGAATCAAGAAAGTAGAAAGGCTTCTAAGAGAAAATACTGCAGATTACAAGATTGTTATTTCACATTATTCTCCAACATACAAAACAATGTACGGAGAAAGAAGAATGGCTTATCCTTTTCTAGGCTCAAAGAAATTCGAAGGCGTGATAAAGAAAACCCAGCCTTACATGTGGGTACATGGGCACTGCCACGAATCAAAGGTGTTAGAAACTAAAATAGGAAACACAAGGATCGTTAACGCATCTCTTCCAGCAAGAAAAAAGATATTTGTAACAGAGATCTCTAAAGGGTTAAAGGACTTCCTCTAATCAAATAGCTTTAAAAAAGGTAATTTCTTGTGTTTATGTTATGAAGAAGGAACAAATAAAGTTGAAGAAATTAATAGAAGAACTGGAAAAGATTAGAGGTAGACATACCGAGCTTATTTCTGTCTACATACCTGCTGGTTATGATATCAACAAGAAGAGGAATCAACTTATGGAAGAGCAAGGCACTGCTCAAAACATAAAGTCCAAAGCTACAAGAACAAATGTTATAGGGGCACTCGAGAAGCTTATCCAAGAACTAAAACTCTACAAGAAAACCCCCGAAAATGGGCTAATCCTATTCGCAGGTAATGTTTCTCCAATAGAAGGCAAGACTGATATAAGGGTCTGGGCAATAGAGCCTCCAGAAAAGAACAACATAAACCTTTACCGATGTGATCAAAGTTTCGTACTTGAGCCTTTAAAGGAAATGCTAGAAGATAAAGATGTATTCGGTCTTGTGGTAATGGATGTGAGAGAAGCTACAATAGGTCTCCTTGTTGGGAAGAACATTAAAGTCTTGAAGCACATCCATTCACTTGTTCCTGGCAAATTTAGAGCTGGTGGTCAGTCCGCAAACAGATTTAGAAATGTAAGAGATAACCTCATAAAGTCTTTCTATAAAGAAGTTGCGGACACAATCAATGATGCTTTCATGCAAAGACCAAACATCAAAGGTATAATATTTGGGGGTCCTGGACCTGTTAAAGATGAATTCTTAAACATGAATCTGATAAGGCAGGAACTCAAAAATAAAGTAATAGGTGTGAAAGACATAGCTTACACAGATGAGTCTGGTCTTGAAGAGCTTGTGAACGTATCTCAAGACCTCATAAAGAATGAAGAATTAAAGGAAGAAAAAGAAGCTGTAAATAAATTCCTTGCGGCTCTTTCCAAAGACATGGCAACATATGGTGAAAAAGAAGTAAGAGAAGCTTTGGAGAGGGGAGCTGTTGAAACTCTTCTTCTATCTGAAGATATTGGTTTAGATAAGATAGAAGAATATGCAAACTTGGCGGAACAATATGGGACAGAAGTTAAGATCATCTCAACAGAAACTAGAGAAGGAGAACAACTAAAAGACATTGGTGGATTTGGAGCTATCTTAAGGTATAAGCTCTAGGTCCCCTTTTTATACTCACTAAAACCATACTATTCTAATTGAAAGAGGATTGTACCAATGTCGAATCATAACCATAAGAAAGCTTTGTACAAATATCGTAGATCTTAAGAGTCATAATTAAGAAATACCTTCATCAATTTTAAAAACATTCCGAAGAAAGCATAAGATTTAAAAACAGCTACTTTCTTGTAAAACGCATGGCAGAAGTTCACGTATACTCAATTAATGACATCAAAAAGGGAAGTAATGTATTAATCGAGGGTGTACCTTGTAGAGTAGTAGACATTGCCACAAGTAAAACTGGTAAGCATGGCCATGCCAAGGCAAGAATAGAAGCTGTAGGAATAATAGATGGGAAGAAGAGAGTTATTGTGAAGCCAACTTCTGCTAAGATAGAAGTTCCAATAATAGAAAAAAAGACCGCTCAGATTTTAAGTATATCAGGAAATACCGCCCAAGTTATGGACTCTGAGACATTTGAAACTTTTGAACTTGAAATCCCTGAAGAACTCAGAGGAGAATTAAAAGAGGGTATGTCTGTAATCTACTGGGATGTTATGAACCACAAGATCATGAAGCAGATAAAGAAGGAGTGAATCTTTCTTACATAGCATTCATAAGCGCATAGGCTTTCCTAACATAATTTGGATTATACACTCTCTGTGCTATAACATCAAGCCCGCCAGTTAAGTTATTTTTCATGACTTTTGCCCTTAAAACCAAATCCTTACCCAAAAGTTGGTTGAACATGTTAAACACGTATTTAGGATTCTTCTTGAACATCTCTGCTATTTCTTGTGTGCTCTTTCCCAGAAGCACCTCGGCAGACTTGTTAAAGAAAGTTACTCTTACAACACCTGTGCCATCGTCTAATAAACCTCTTAGCATAATACTGTAGTTAGGCTCAACTACTCCATGTGTCTTACATTTAAACTTTCCATCCTCATAGTAAAGCTTCTTATTACACTCTGGGCAAGACTCATAAACAGGGTTTGAAGAGAAGATCGAAACTAGTTTCCCTAGCACTAAGAAATCTCCCTCACTATTAATATCATATATTCTCTTAAGGTTAAGACCATCCTGCTTGTTGTAAAGCTTAAACTCATCAGGGTTCTCAATAAGAATTGTGTTCTGATTTGAATGTATCTCCAAGAAGTTGTTGTTTTCTTTCGTATCAACGTTCTCTAATTTTATCACAGACCCTTCTTTAAGTCCTTTTGCAAGGTCTGTTTTATCATTCCATAAGACTACTTTCCTCGTTGAAGTACCATCATTTAAAAGGAAGCTAACCAACTTTCCCTTTCTATTGTCTTTTGTAACAAACTCTTTAACGGGAAGTATATTTCTTACCTCACCAAAGACTGTTATTCTCCTTAATCCAGATATCAAGTTCTTAAGCTTCACATGAGGAGACTCTGTGACCTTACTCTTGTATAATTTAACTCCCAACTCATTCGCAACAATACAAAGTGCCCCATATTCAGATATTATGCCTTCAAGCTCTTTTACCTTAGCTTCAACTCTCTTAAGAATCTCTTCCCTAGATAAGCCTTTACTCTCTATTATCCTGTCTATAATTTCCTCTTTAGAAAGATTCATCATACAATCTCTTACTCCAAACTTTTTAAATAATTTGTGGTAGTATACTTTATATGGTCATAGAAAAGAAGGGGAAGAAAAGAGGAAGGCCTGTTGGATCTAGAATAAGAGACGAAATATTAGTAATTCTACTCAAAAAGGGTCCTTTGTGTGGATATGAAGTGTATAAAGAGTATGTTAAGAGAAACGGGCCTGTTAACATAAGGTCAATATACTACAACTTAAAGAAAGGTGTAGAGCTTGGTCTCCTTGAGTGCAAAGAAAATATAAAGAAAGGTTCTTTCTCTTGGGGAGATACTGCTAAGATAAAAATATATAGCATCAAAAAGTAGACACACACCTTCATTTCCACTGGAAACACATTCTTATACGTCGACTATACACTCTCTAATCCCTTTATTTCCTCTGTTAACCCCAATATTTCTTGTGGAAACCCTTATTTATTATTAGATTTTTTTACAATATAATAAATAATAATAAGAGTTTGGGAAAATGAAGAGTTTGCAGGAATGATTAGTAGTTTCCATAGGAAATCAAGGTGTGGGACATGAGAAACAAAGGTGTTTTTCGAGAAAAGAAAGCAAAATGTAACTCAAAAATATATTCCACAAACAATATTTAGAATTAAACAATACTTTTTAAATACAAACATTTCACTGATAAAGCATGACACGGGGGCAAGACAAAGATTTATCTCTCACATTTTTCACAGAGCAAAGCCTAAAGAAAGACTTAACCAAAAATATCTTCTTAAGCTACCTCAATGAAGAGAGTGTCTTTAAGGATAAGAGCCCACTTAACTTAAAGTTCTTCCCAAAGCAAATACCTCACAGAGATAAAGAGATCGCTTACATATCTCATGTGCTAAAACCTTGCCTTAGAATACAGAAGCCTTCTAACCTCTTCATATATGGTCAGCCAGGAACAGGAAAAACACTAACTGTTAAGTATGTGATAAGGTCTCTAGAAGAGGTTGTAAAGGAGCTTAACAGACCAGTTAAGGTGTTGTATATTAACTGTAGGGTGGGTGGTGTAGCAGATACGGATTACAGGCTTCTTGCAAGGTTATGCTCTTTGTTAGGAAGAGAAGTACCCAAGACAGGGCTTGCAACTAAAGACATCTATGACACATTCTATAATCTAGTTGACAGCCAAAAACAAGTGGTTATTCTTGTTTTAGATGAAATAGACAACCTTGTTAAGAAAAAAGGATCTTCCATTCTCTACAACCTCTCAAGAATAGACGACGAGTTAGAACAAGCCAAGCTATCTTTCATTGGAATATCAAATGATACCTCTTTCATCAAATTGCTTGATTCAAGAGTTAAATCTTCGTTAACAGAAGAACAGATAGTCTTTGAACCTTACAACGCAGTACAAATATACGACATTCTTAAAGAAAGAGCAAAATTAGCTCTTAAAGAAGGAACATATGATGATGGAATCTTAAAGATGATAGCAGCGATTGTGGCAAAAGAGAATGGAGACGTAAGAAAGGCTTTAAACTTATTAAGAGTAAGTGCTGAGATTTGTGAAAGAAAAGGGAAGAAGAAAATAACAGAAGAAATGATAAGAGAAGCTGAAGACAAGATAGAAGTAGATGCTACAGAAAAATCTATAAAGTCACTGCCAAAACAGTCTAAGATACTCCTTCTTGCAATAATTAAGATGTGCGAAGGTGGTAATGCTGTTTACACAGGAGACATATACGAGCAGTATATGAAATTGGCTAGCAAGTTGGGAGAAAAGATACTTACTAAGAGAAGAATCTCCGGCCTCATCTCTGATTTAGATGTTATGGGCATAGTGAATACGAAAGTTGTTTCCAAAGGCAGGAGAGGAAGAACAAAGAAGACAACTTTAAACATAGACCCTGCTTTAACTGAGAGAATCTTGAGTTTATTAGAATACGAGCTTAATATGTAAAGAAGTGTGCAATCTGCTATACTAAACTTTATATTGTTTGGAGTGGGAGTTAGTGTATGGCTAAGCTTAGTGACTTTCTTATAGATCCTGATGTTAAGGTAGATCCTTCTAAAGAGAAGGCTTTTGCAGAGTATATTAAAAGGGAAGGTCTAGAACACGAGATTATAACTAAGGAGCACTATAACGATTTTCTTAAGAGATTCGTTGATGTAAGAGGTACTATAACAAAAGACAAACCAGAAGCCAATATAGAGATAGTCAAATCATTCAAGGAGCCAAATAGGAAAAGAACAATAGAAGACTGGATAAAGTATTATAACAGCAAGTTTGAGAAATTAAGATCGCTCTTGTTTGCAACGAGACCCGAGTTAGGAGAAGCAATATCTATAGTTAACTTAAAGAACAAAAAAGACGGGGAGAAAGTTGTTTTGATAGGCATGATTTATGATATTAACACATTATTTGGCAGAAAGAGGATAATCCTTGAAGACCCAACAGGCGTTGTTACTTGTTATTTGAAAGCAGAAGGCGAGTTTCTTGATGAGTTGGTACCTGATGAAGTTATAGGTGTCATAGGAACAAAGTATAGAAATGGAGTCACAGTTAACAAAGTTATATTTCCTGATATTCCTGAAAAACCATTAAAGAAAGCAAAGGACGATGTCTATGCATGTTACACATCAGATATCCACGTTGGGTCAAAGATGTTTTTAGAAGACAGATTTCTTAAATTTATTAGGTGGTTAAGAGGAGAAGATGGGGAGCTTGCCTCAAGGAAGATTGCCAAGAAAGTGAAATACTTATTCATTATGGGTGATAATGTAGATGGTGTAGGGGTGTTTCCAAACCAAAAGAAGTTCCTAAACATTATGAGTGTAGAAGAGCAGTACAAGAAACTTACAGAGTATCTAAAGATGATCCCGAAAGACATACAAATAATTATGATACCTGGAGACCACGATGCAACAAGATTAGCAGAACCACAACCCCCAATTCCAGAGGAGTTTGCTGGGGACTTATATTCCTTAGACAATCTTACTTTGGTTTCCAATCCATCTATGATAGTGATGCACAAAACAGACGACTTTGAAGGCTACTTGAATCTTATCTATCATGGAAATAGTGTAATTCCTTACATACATGACATTCCTTCCCTTAGGGAGAAGGGAATGGAGAAGGCTGACTGGGCACTCCATTTCCTACTAAGAAAAAGACATATAGCACCATCTCACAGCCAATCAAGAATAGCCCCAACACCAGACGATTATCTTTTTATAGACAAAGTGCCAGATATATTTGCTATAGGCCATGTTCACTTCTGCGACGTGAGTAAATACAAACAAACCATAACTTTGACATCGTCTTGCTGGCAAAACAAGACAGATAGACAAGAAAAACTTGGGTTGAATCCACACCCCGCAGTTGTTCCAACTTTCTCATTAAAAGACAATAGAGTGATAAAGGTGAGGTTTGACAATGGGCTTTAATATTGTAGCAAGCGAGTCAATGAGGAAGTATTTAGAAGGAATTAGAAGTAAGTTTGAGGAAGCTTATTCTCTAGCTGTTAAGGCAAGAAGCAAGGGTTTGGATCCAGAGAAAGAAGTTGACATCAAAATAGCTAATGACATTGCTGATAGGGTAGAAAAGTTAGTTGGAGCTGTGGACCAGACGATACTCAATAAAGGTCTTCCGGAGAGAATAAGACAGTTGAATGAAGAATACGGAGAAGGAGATTGGAGAGTTGCTTTGAAGATAGCAGAAGAAGTGTCGTTTGGTAAATTTGGAGATTTTGGCTCTCTGGCGAAGAATTTGGAGATGGGTGTTAGAGTAGGTTTGGCATATATAACTATGGCAGTTACTGCAGCGCCTCTTGAGGGTTTTGTAGAGCTCAAGTTGAAAGATAGGACAGATGGCCAGCAGTATGTGTCTTTATTGTATGCTGGGCCTATAAGGGCCGCTGGAGGAACAGCCGCAGCTGTTAGCGTCTTAATAGCCGATTATCTTAGGAAGAAACATGGGTTGAAAGAATATGATCCAACACCAAATGAGATTGAAAGATACAAGACAGAGTTGAATGAGTATCACGATAGAGTAGCGAGGTTACAGTACCTTCCTTCTGCAGAAGAGATAGAGTTTTTGGTTAAGCACATACCTGTAGAGCTTAATGGTGACGCCTCTACAGATAAAGAAGTTCCTAATCATAAAAATCTTCCTAGGGTAGAGACTAATAAGATAAGGGGTGGAATGTGTCTTGTGTTTGGTGAAGGTGTTGCACTTAAAGCTAAGAAGATACTAAAGAATATTGAGAAGTGGGGAAAAGACTTTGATCTTGATAATTGGATGTTCCTTAAAGACTATCTTAAGCTACAGGAAAAAAGAAGTGCTGGTAAAGAAGCAACAGAAAACGAGTTGAAAGTAAAACCTGTTTATAAGTATCTTGAGGAGGCTGTGGCAGGTAGGCCAATATTTGCTTTTCCTCTTGAGAAAGGAGGGTTTAGGTTGAGATATGGGAGGTCGAGGTTGTCAGGTCTTGGAGCAGCAGGCATACATCCAGTAACAATGTTTGTTATGAACTCTTTCATAGCAACTGGTGTCCAACTAAGAGTGGAGAGGCCTGGGAAAGCATGTGCAATAACACCTTGTGACTCTATTGAGCCACCAGTTGTCTTACTTGATAATGGAGACGTTCTAAGGTTGGAGTCCTTAGAGCTGTACGAGAAGGTTAAGTATAACATAAAAAAGATTTTGTTTAATGGTGATATCTTGTTTAACTATGGAGATTTCTTGGAGAACAATCATGTGTTGCTTCCATCACCTTATGTGGAAGAGTGGTGGGTTCAAGAGCTGAGGAAAGCTGTGGAGGAGAAAGGTGATGGAGCAATTAAGGACATTCTAGGAGATTATGAAAACTTGTTTAGCAACGTTTTTGATTATAAGATTTCAGGTGAACAAGCTGTAGAGCTGTCAAAAGTCTATGGTGTACCTCTTTATCCAAGGTACTTGTTGTTTTGGAATGATCTTGACGCAGGGAAGGTTGTTTCTCTACTAAAGAAGTTAAAGTCTTTAGGTAAGGATAAAGTGTTAAGTGGGGTGTTCGACTACGATGAGGAATTAAAGTCCATATTTGAAGAACTTAAGCTACCTCACTTTATTAAAGAGGAGAAGATAGTTTTAGACAAAGAGTATGTTATTCCTTTCTTCGAGTCCGTAGCGAAGGTGTTTGATACAAACGTTGAGTTAGACAAACTTGAGGAGTACGATGATGCTTTAGCTTTAATAAACAGATTCTCAAATGTGGTTTTGAGGAACAAAGCACCAATTTATATTGGTGCTAGGTTAGGAAGGCCAGAGAAAGCTAAATTAAGAAAAATGAAAGGTAGACCACAAGTATTGTTCCCTGTTGGAAGCGAGGGTGGGAGACTAAGATCCGTGCAGGAAGCTTATAATAAAGGATATGTGACAGCAGACTATCCAAACTTCTGGTGCCCAAAGTGTAAGAAGTTCTCGGACACAGTGATATGTGATTGTGGAGAAACTTGCGAGCTTAAGTATTATTGTAAGAGCTGTGGAATCTATAACGATACGGAAGTGTGCGATAAGTGCGGTGGAAGAGCTAGACCATACACAAATAAGAGGATAAACATAAGAAAAGTGTTCGACAAAGCAGTGAAGAACTTGGGCTTAACAAAGCCGCCTCTTATCAAAGGGGTAAGAGGTATGAGTAGCAGAACAAAAATACCAGAACTCATGGAAAAAGGAATACTTAGAGCAATACATGGGTTGTATGTGAACAAGGATGGAACAATAAGATACGATGCTATAGAAGTTCCTGTCACACATTTCACACCAAGAGAAATAGGAACCTCTATTAAAAAGCTAAGGGAGTTAGGTTATACTCATGACATACACGGTAGACCTCTTGAAGACGAAGATCAAGTCCTAGAACTCAAGCCACAAGATGTTATTCTCCCTGGTTGTACAGAATTAGAAGAATCTAACTCAATACAGTACATAATAAAGATAATGAACTTTGTTGACGATGAGTTGGAGAAGATATATGGTCTTCCAAGGTACTACAATGTTAAAAATTTTGAGGATGTGGTAGGACATCTTATAATAGGTATAGCTCCACACACTTCTGCAGGAACTATAGGAAGGATAATTGGTTTCTCTAGAACACAAGGTTATTTTGCACATCCTTTCTTCCATTCTGCTTGTAGGAGAAATTGTGACGGAGATGAGCTAGCATTTATTCTCCTTTTAGATGGGCTGTTAAATTTCTCAAGGCAGTATCTTCCAGATGTTAGGGGAGGAAGAATGATGGATGCACCTTTAGTTATAACTGTGTACCTTGATCCAAATGAGATAGATTCGGAAGCGCATAATATGGATAGAGTTTGGGGTTACGACTTAGAGTTCTATGAGAAATCTCAGAATTTTGTGAAGCCTTATGAAGTTGATATAGACACTGTCGGGAAGCATTTGGGTAAAGAAACCCAGCTTGAAGGCATAGGATACACACATCCTGTCTCTGATATGAATCTTGGTGTTAGGGTTAGTGCTTACAAAGAGTTGGATGATATGCTGGCCAAAATAACAGCTGAGATGAATCTTGCGGAGAAATTGGTTGCAGTACCTACTTCGGAGGTTGCAACTGCTATAGTAGAGAAACATTTCTTAAGAGATCTAAGAGGAAACTTAAGGCAGTACTCCACACAAACCTTTAGATGTGTTAACTGCAATGAGATATACAGAAGAGTTCCACTTGCTGGAAGGTGTATAAAATGTGGTGGTAAACTTGTTCTTACGGTTACAGAAGGGTCCATAATGAAATACTTACCACACTCTTTATCTTTAGCGGAGAAGTACGACCTAGACCCTTACATAAAAGAGCAGCTTCAGATCCTGAAGAGGAGAATAGAGTTGTTATTTGGCAAAGAGCCTACGAAGCAAGTATCTCTTAATCAGTTTATGAAGAAGTGACTCTTAGAGCACGCCCAATAAAAGAAGAATTGTTACGAGGTTTAAACATCCAAGAATGTGTACATTTGAGACTTCTTTCTTTGCTGTGATGTATCCAAGATATGCAGATGGAAGGAGAACGCTTAGGCCAAGTAAACCATCGAAATACAAACTAAGGGCCACAATAAAAACTATTGATGCCACATAGAGGGGCTTAAGGTTCCTCCCACTGAGAAGCTTGAACAGCTTCTTGCTTGTTGAAGTTAAAGTCAGGTACGCGAGGAAACTAATTAAAGATACGAGGAGCAAGAACGCAATGTAAGTTTTTGCATCCAATGTGAGAATACTTTTAACACCTTCAATAACACCATTTCTTGATTTGTTTAGCAAGTAAAGAGAAGTTAATGAAAAGAGAACATCAAAGTTTACCACAGCTCCAAGTGAGACAATAAATTCTTTTTCATCTGCTTTTGTTAGGAGGTTTGACAGCATTGTGGCCTGTGACGAAGAGACACTAGGTATGAGGGCCATTGTAAATGAGGAAAGAAATCCTAAGAGCGTGGCTTTGATTTTGCTTTTGAAGGGAAGAATTAATTTTAGTGGTGTGGTCTGCTTTGGAAGTTTTGGAGTGCTAAGGTTTGATGCTACAAATCCTATACCAAACATGCCACTTAACAAATGGAGGAATGGATTATTTAATTTCAGCACGAAACTGTAAACACCTAAAAGACCGCTTGCAAGAAAGATTATTGCTGCAAGTGCGATCTTCTTTAGTTTTCTCTCTCTTAGTATCAACAGCAAAACAATTAAGATGAGAATGAAAGGCGTTATAGGTTTTATTGTGTAGTAAATAAAATCTAGCAGAAAAATAATGGCCGGAAGGAATGTAAGAAAGAAGAAGCTTGACACTAAAGAGCCAAATGCATAGAGTCTCATAGCTTCTGTTCCCAAACCGCGAAGTATCATTCTTCTAACAGGGTGTATTCCTAGTACTGTTTCTTCTGTTGGCATGGAGGTTATACTCATCCTTAAGAATCCAAAGAAGTTATATGTCACAAGGCTCGAGACAAGAAAGATGGAAGCTAGAACAGGGTTAAGCTGCATTGAGGTTACAAGAGGAACTATGTTGTTTATGTGCATTCCAGGTATAAGCCCAAGAAGACAGCCGGTTATGTAACCCAAGCCTCCATAGGCTATCTCTGATAGCATGCTCTCACTTTTCTACAAAGCGCTTAAGAAAGTTTATCTTTCCATAGGTTGGTTTCTTCTTACCTTCTAACACTCTTTTCATCTCTAAGGCAACTTCTTTTGGGGATTTGTTGGTTGTGTCTATTTCGTGGACCTTGTGACCTTTCTTCAAAGCCTCTACTAATATTAGATCTATTAACTCAGCTTCTACATTTTCATTTATCTTAGATTTTGAGTACCTCCTTCTCTTTAATCTACGGGTTAGAACATCTGGAGAGCATCTAAGCACAAAACACATCTTAACCATGCTTTTCGGTAACAAATGAGATAGTGTTGACGAGAAGATTACGTCTTGATGTTTAAGATCAAATTTAGAGCTTAAGAATCTTGCTACGTCCTTAGGGTCAAGTATCTTACACTTTCTTGCTTTATCGTATTCATAACTTACGTTAAGGTTCTTGTTCTCCACAACGGGAACTTTGATTAGTTTTGATAGCTCCTTTGCAGAAGAAGATTTCCCCGTTCCAGGAACACCACTTATCGCTATGATCATAGTATCTCAACTTCTATAGGTATTCCAAGCCTTTTCTCAAGATTTCTTATCCTTTTACCTTTAACTCCAACTATTTTCTTCTTTTCTTTCTTTGGAACATAAACGTGGAGAACATTGTTTTTGATCTCGAACTTGTAGCCTTTGAACTCTCTTCTTATTTTCTCCAATAATTCCTTGTCCTTCCTCTCAACAGGCATAACAACCGTTTCTTCACCAAATACAAATATCTCATACTCCAATTCTTTTGTTAGGAAGTCCCTCACTTCTATTACTGGTCTGGCTAAGTCCTTTTCTGTCATTCCAGTAGGGACTTTAACACAGGAGTTCAGCTCGAGTATCTTTTTAGGCTCACCATCTTTTATGAAGACTATTGTATCTATTATGTGTGGTATCATACCTAATTCAACTTTGCCAACAAACCTTTGTACGGCGTCTATAGGCGTTGTTGCGTGGACAACACCTATTAATCCTATTCCAGCAAGTCTTAACTCTGAGAAAAGCATGAAGTCGTCAATACTCCTTATCTCGTCAAACACAGTATAATCAGGTCTGGAGAGAAGAAGAATGTCAATTATTTCTTTTTGTGTAGCATGATTTTTGGAGTATTGGGTGATCTCATTAGGAAGAATGAGATCTCTGGGAGCTTCTATTGTTCTAACTAATTTATTCTTCTTGAGATAGTGAACTGCCAAAGCTTGAGCGAATGTAGATTTACCCATGCCTGGAGCTCCTGCTATTAATATTCCTTCAGCTTTCTTGTCGAACCTTTCTATTAGTTTCTTGTCAAGCTTGTAGTCCTCAAGGGAAAGTTTCTTGATAGGCCTTACTGCAGTAATTTCCCATTTTTCAGATAGTGGTGGTTTTGTTATTACAATCCTGTAGTTCTTATGTTGGATTATTATAGAACCAGGTCTCTCTGTTTCTATATAAGAATCGTTTGTTAGTTTTGAGGTTTCAATAATCTCTAGACCTATCTCTTTTAGTTCTTCGCTCGTAAGTTCTTTGTTGCTAAGCTTCTTGAACTTCCAATTTCCAGGTCTACCAATCTTTGCTATTGGGATTGAACCTTCCTTTAGGTGGACAGACATCGTGTTGTCCGTGAAAAATGTTTCTATTTTGATCTTCCTTGCCAACCTTTCTTTTGGTTTGAAGTATATAACATCTATGTTAGAAGCCAACGCAACCTCGTATTGCACGTTATCACATGTAACAAGTGTGCATTTTTCTTTCCAAGCATAATCCCTTATTAGAGCATCTATCTCTCCTCTTTTTGCCATCTTGATTTGCTCGGGCTTGGGTCTTTCTCCAACGTACCTTAAGTTTATCTTTCCTTCCTTAGATAGTTGCAGAAGTCGTTTTATCTCGTCGAGGCCTATGAGTCCAATTGGCTTACCTTGATTTGCTTGGTGCTCTAGTTCAGCTAATACAGCTCTGTGGATTAGTATCTCTCCTTTTACCTTCTCTTCGGATATAAGTTTGGATAAGATTTCTTCTATTATTGATGATGTGTCTGGGAGATATCTTTTCATAAGTATCACACAAATTTTATTTCCCTAGGTCTTGGACCCAAGAACTTCTTGAACTCTTTTGGCCAATTATCTTCGTCTAGCCCATGTTGGGCTAGGAATACAGCCAGCCACCTCTCAAAGCCTATACCTGAACACCCACTCCATAGTGCTTCTCCTTTCTGAGATTTGATCCCAAAAGCTTTTGTGTACTTGTCTCCAACTACAGATAAGTTTTGGAATTCTAACCAACCATCTTCACGGCCTTTGTATGGAAGTAATGCTTCGAAGTCTATTGTTCCTTTCCATCTTCCACTTTCGTCTTTGTCCAGACCCACCGATCCTGATTGTTGCATGTAGAATGGTGTAACCTCTGCATATCTCCATTCTAAGTCAAGTATATCATTGAAAACGTGTTCGTATCTTTTTATTAAATCTTCTTTAATTTTCTCTACTTGTTCAGGTGTTCCAATGTACACAGGCTCGAGCCTGTGGAATTCGTTTACTCTTTCTATCCCATGTTTTCCTCCAGCCTCATTCCTGTTAGATGTTCCACTCATGTCGTATACGAGTATTGGAAGGCTTTCTTGGGCTACAACCTTTCTAGAATATGCCCAATAAATGTTTGGGCATTGGGCGTAGCAGTTTCCACCCATGGGGTCCTTAAGCATGCCTTTTATTAGTTCCACAGGAGCTTTCTTTGTTATCTTGTATGTGTCTATGACCATTGACCAGTCTTTTATGTCTCTTGATTTTGGAAGCGACACGAAGTAGATCTCAGGCTCTGATCCTGCAAGGTGTCCTGTCTTTTCCCATACGCTAAATGGGACAACCTTTGGATTTATAATCTCCTGGAAGCCAAGAGGTTTGAAAACCTCTTCTACAGCTATCTTCTTTAAAGCATTTATTATCCATGTCGCATAAACATCAAAGTGCCATTGACCTGGACCAGGACCTTGCCTTATCCATCCTCTCTTTATCATCTCTAAGGTTGGGTCTTTGTTGAATTTGTGTTCTCTTGGTTCTCTAGACCAAATGATTTTTCTGTACTCTTCCTTACCTTCGTAATAGTAAGAATTTACTCGATCCACAAAAGTATTTATTAACCTACTGACCCATCCTTTTCTTAGGGCTTCCTCTTCTAATACACTCACATCTAATTCAAGCTTGGCGGTATTGTTTTCGTAGCTCCAGGACTTTAAGAATGGGAATTCAAACTTCTCTAGAGGTTTCTTATCTAGGGTTAACTCTATCTTGTAATCGTCAACAAATATATCCCTTATACCTATTTTATAATCCCTTCCTAAAATGTCTTTTAACCAGTTTTTTATCCTAAGTAGCGCATCATCTGCTCTTATATAGCTTGATACAGAAGCAATGGTAATCCTTATTATGTTCCCAGTTATAGAGACGTCTTCTACTGTTGCTCCCTTTTCTCCTTCATCGAGACCTTTTCTTAGCAAAGTATTCTCAAGGTCTTTTATGGACATTGACAGTCCTTCTATGGCTTCTAGAGGTAAGTCTTTACTTAGCTTGAACCCACCCACCAAATAGTACTTAATCATAAAACATATGCCAAGTTCTGCTTATTTAAATATTTGCATCTAGGTAAATCAAGGAAGGAGCAGCATCTTTCTGGTTGTTGTATTTAGAGCCTGGCCTTATGTTATAGGGTACTTCAGAAGGAGAGGACAGGAGATGGAATGCTATTTGTCCTATTCTCATACCTGGTTTAAGAGCCACAGGCATCTTACCAATGTTAGAGATTTCTAGGGTTATTGTTCCTTCAAAGCCCGAATCTATGTAACCTGCCGTAGAATGTATGATTATCCCTAATCTCCCCCAGCTTGATCTCCCTTCCAACATACCAACAACGTCTGGGGGGAGCTTTACTCTCTCTAAAGTTGTTCCTAATACGAAATCTCCTGGATGTATGACGTATTTGTCTTTGACTTTGATTTCTTCTGTGTATTCGCTTGGGTCTATAGGTTTTGATGGGTCTATATGGGTATTCGAGCCGTGTTTAAAAATTCTAAATGTGTGCCCTAATCTTACATCTATGGAGCAAGGACCTACATTTTTCTCCTCGAAAGGTTCGATTATGATCTTACCTTCCTTCACGAATCTTTTTATGTCTTTGTCGGAGAGAATCATAAAAGTTCACATAAGCTTTTAATATTAAAATATCTTATTGTTCTGTGATGGCTGCTTCGGAAAATATACGTTTGTTTGTTGCAATAGATCTTCCCAAAGAGATAAAAGAGCAAATAAAGGACTTACAGAAAGAGATAGACATGGAAGGGGTTAAGTTAGTTGAAGAAGAGAACCTTCACCTTACCCTTTGTTTTATAGGTGATACGAGTAAAGAAGATTTTGAGACTATAAAAGAAAAGCTGAAGCAGTTGTATTTTAAGAGTTTTACAATTAGTGTTAGAGGTACGGGTTCGTTTCCTAATAAATTGTATCCAAGAGTTTTGTTTCTGTATGTAGAGCCTGCCACTAAAGTAAGAGTGTTGTCGGAGCAGATACATTCTTTACTTGATGTACCTGTTGATAAGGAGATAGTCCCTCACATAACTATAGCAAGAGTAAAATTCTTTAAAGACAAAGGGAAAATAATAAGTTTTGTTAACAGGTGGAGCAACAAGCAGTTTGGCTCGTTTAAGGTTGAGAGGGTAAAGCTTTATAGCTCGAAGTTGACAAGTAGTGGACCAGAGTATAAGAAGGAGGGAGAAGTGCTTGCGTTTGATTGTATGCGAGAAGAACATAGCAGCTAAAAGAATAGCAGACATACTTAGTGGTGGAAAAGCTAAGAAGTCGAAGACAGAAATACCTTACTATTCTTGGGATGATACTTATGTTATTGGTTTGTCTGGGCACATAGTAGATGTTGGCTTTCCAGATGAGTACTCCTCTTGGACTAAAGTAAATGAGAAAGAACTGCTTAATGCTGAGATTATTTATAAGGAGACCAAACCAGAGATAATAAAGCAGTTAAAGGAATTGGCTAAGAAGGCAGACGAAGTTATTATCGCTACCGACTACGACAGCGAGGGAGAATTGATAGGTTTAGAAGCCCTTGATATAATTAAGGAAGTAAACCCGAAAGTCAAAGTAAAGAGAGCATTATTCTCGGCTATAACGGAAGAAGATATTAAAGCAGCTTTCTCGAATCTTAAGACCGTAAATAAAAACTTAGCATACAGTTCAGATGCTAGGAGAAGAGTTGATTTGATTTGGGGATCCATTCTAACAAGGTTTATATCAAGAGCTAGTAAGAAGATGGGGCATAATTTCCTTAGTGTCGGTAGAGTTCAGACACCTGTTTTAAAGATACTCGTTGACAGGGAGAGGGAAAGGAAGAAGTTCGTTCCAGAGACTTATTGGGTTGTTAAAGCCATTCTCTTGCATGGCAGGAAGGAATTGGAAGCTGTTTATGAGAAAGATAAGATATTTGACAAGGCTCTCAAAGACAAACTCGAGAATTTAGAGGTAGAGAAAGCTAAAATCTTAAGCATAGAAAAGAAAGAGGTTGTTAAACAACCTCCAACACCCTTTAACACAACAGATTTCTTAAGAGAAGCGGCAAGACTTGGTTTAACTGCACCTCAAGCTATGAATGTGATTTCATCACTTTACCTTAAAGGATTTGTTTCGTATCCAAGAACAGATAATACTGTTTATCCCAAGACTCTTGATTTGAAGAAGATTTTGAGCAGAATATCAAAGCACCACAGGTTGGGCAGTCTGGCTAAGGAGCTCCTTAAGAAAAAAGTGCTTACTCCAACCAAAGGTAAGAAATCAACCAAGGACCACCCACCAATTCATCCAGTTGGTGTCCCTAAGAAAGGAGAACTTAATGCTATTGAGGATAAGATTTATGAGTTAGTGTACAGGAGATTCCTTGCTACACTCTCTGACCCATCAAAGGAACTTAGAGTGAAGATTGTATTAGATGTGGGTGGTGAGAAATTTGTTTTGAATGGATTAAGAGTTATAGAGGAAGGATGGAGGAAGTATTATCCTTACTCTAAGGTGGAAGAGAAGGAAATTCCAGATCTAAAGAAAGGAGATACATTAAAAGTTAAGGAGATTGTAGTAGAGGAGAAGCAAACTAACCCTCCAGGGAGGTATGGGTATAGCAAGATAATTAAAATTATGGACGAGCTTAATTTGGGTACAAAAGCAACGAGACCAGGTATCCTACAAAAGCTTGTTCAAAGAGGTTACGTTTCTAAGGGTAGCCAGCTTATCCCTTCAAAAATTGCAATGAAGGTCGTTGAGTCCTTAGAGAAGTATGCTCCTTTAATAACGAAGCCGGATATGACAGCTAAACTTGAAGAGGAGATGGAGAAGATTGCTGAGGGGAAAGTAGAAAGAGATAAGGTTGTGGACGAATCTAAAGGCATACTTGAGAAAGTATTGGTGAAGATGCAGAAGAAAACTAAAGAAATAGGGGACGAAGTGAGGAAGGCATATTATTGGGAACCACTTGGCACATGTGATAAGTGTGGCAAGGGGGAAATGAGAATTATTAAATCCAAGAGTTCAAAAAAGAGATTCGTCGCCTGTTCTAATTATCCTAATTGTAAGAATTCTTGGCCTTGTCCTCAAAAGGGAAGGCTTTTTGTTCTTGAAGAGAAGTGCAAGTATTGTGGCTTTAGGAAAGTGTTGATATCAACACCAGGAAGAAGAGCATGGAAATTATGTTTGAATGTGAACTGTCCTGGCAAGAAAGACAAGAAGAAAGAGTAATTATGTTGTAATTATGTTTCCACTATCCAATACAAGGATAGTATGTTCTGCCTGTGAGACTATTCCATCCGCTTCCTCCTTTAAGTTTGGGTAGTTATGTAAGTATCTTTTTAGCTCTATAAAGCCACTTGCTATTTGGAACTTATTGAACTTTGTAGTAAGCCACCTCTTAGCAAATGGGAGTGTTTTGTATTCTTCTACTATGTAGGAGAATAATTTTCTAGCATTTGGTGTTCTTAGAGGGGGTATGTTCTCAACTTTAAAGATCTCAGAGTTTTTAGTTTCAATTATGAACCCATTTCCATTTGTGGCAAAAGGTTCTATTGCTATGGCAATATTTGGCTCTAAAGTCTTATCTGAGCCGTTGTCATAGTTTGGTATCGTTAAACCGTGGTGAAGATCGAACTGTCCAAGGCCATGCCCAGACAGATTCCTTATAGATCTGTATCCATAACTTGCAATAGTTTTTTCTATTGCACCCCCAATTTTGCTTAGTTTTATACCTGGCTTTAATGTGTCTATAGCAGCCTTTAATGCTTCTTCAGAAGCTTTTATTAGGTCTTTGTATTCATCTGTCCAACAGAAAGATATGGCAGTATCGGCTATGAAACCATCAACATGTACACCGATATCTACTTTTACAAGGTCTTCTTTTTTAATTTCTCTGTCGTCCTCAAGTTTTGCTGTATCATGTGCAGCAATTTCATTTACAGATATATTAACTGGGAATGCAGGCTTCCCACCAAGCTTTATTATTCTGTCTTCTAATTTTTGACATATTTCATAATATTTTGCCCCAGGCTTTACTATTTCTCTTGCAAGCTTTTTAACTTCTTTTGCTATCTCCCCAGCAGCCTTATATTTTTTTATTACCTCTTCTTCCATTTTAGACACCCGCTGTGTAGAGTTAGTAGTCATCACTCTATTTTAAGTTTTTGATGCGGTTAGATAGTTTTAAATTTTGGGCTTTGTGTAAAAGGATATGAAACCACTAACAGCACTGGACATATATGTAATAGTAAATGAATTACAGCCGATAGTTGGAACTAGGGTGGAGAAGGTCTATCACAGTGGATCGGATCTGACTTTTAGGTTATTCAACAACAGGCTTAAGACTGTGTACCTAAGAGTTAAAGTAGGTTCGTACCTTGCACTTACTGAATATAAGGAGAAAAACGAGAAACCAACTAATTTTGCTATGTTACTTAGGAAGTATTTGAATGGGTACACATTAAGAGAGATAAGACAGGTTGGCCATGAGAGAATTGTGGACTTGGTATTTGAGAAGGAAGGAGATAAGAAAATACTAGTACTTGAATTATTCTCAAAAGGAAATGTTATACTATGCGAGCCTTCCTTTAATGTGATCTTTGCTTTGAAAAGACAGTTCTGGGCGGATAGGAAGATACAAGCTGGTAAGAAGTACATTTTACCACCAAAAGTATTTGATCCATTTACACTCTCGAGAAAAACGTTCTTAGACATGCTTGATAGGTCCACTGCACAAGATGTTGTAAGATTCCTAGCAGTGGATTTAAGTTTAGGTGGATTGTACTCGGAGGAAGTTCTTTTTAGGGCAGGAGTTGACAAATCAAAGCCATTAAATGAGTTAACAGACAGCGAGAAGAAAGATATCTATACAACCCTAAGGGAAATTCTTATCTCGATCAAGAACATGAAACTTAAGCCACAGGTTGCTATTAGGGAAGATAAACTTGTTCCTCTTCCATTTGACTTCTTGACATTTAAGGGGTGGGAAAAGAAGTACTTCTTAACATACAATCAAGCTGTCGATTATGTTGGAACGCATTATAAAGTGGAGACTATAAAGAAGAAAGCTGTCATAGACATAGATAAAGAGATAAGGAAGCTAAAAAGAGTTTTAGAGGAGCAGGCAGAGAGGATAGAAGAGATGAAAATAAAATACGAGAAGAATAAAGAGGTTGGGGACTGGATATACAAGAACTTTACATCCTTGCAAGATACTCTTAATAAGATACACGAGCTTAGAGAAAAAGGAGTTTCTTGGGATGAGATAAAGGAGAAAAACTTAGTTAAGAGAATAGATGAGAAAAATGGTAAAGTGTATGTTGATATGAACGGCGAGGAAGTAAAGATAGACATAACAAAATCTTTAACGGAAGTGGCGGGAGAATATTACGATAAAGCCAAGAGGGCTAAGGCGAAGATTAAAGGAATAATGAATTCTATGGAGGAGATTAGAAAGAGGTTAAGCCAGATAGAGAAGACAAAGGAGACGAAACTAAAAAGAGTTGAAAAGAAGCTTCCTAAGAAGAAGGAAAGTAAGAAGTGGTATGAGAAGTTTAGATGGTTTGAATCTTCAGAAGGATTCTTGGTTGTCTCAGGAAAGGATGCAACTACCAATGAAATCCTTATAAAAAAATACATGGAGCCAAACGATATTGTATTGCATGCGGAGATAGCAGGCTCTCCATTTACTTTAATCAAAAACGGAAAAGAGGCTGGAGAGAAAACCATAGAAGAAGCAGCAATATTTACAGCATCTTTCTCTAAAGCTTGGAAAAGTGGTTATGGTTCTATAGATGTGTATTGGATTAATCCGGATCAAGTATCAAAGAAAGCACCTTCTGGAGAGTATATTTCTAAGGGAGGGTTTATGGTGTACGGAAAAAAGAATTACTTGAAGAACGTTCCTTTAGAGCTTGCTGTTGGGTTTAAAGATGAGCCTATAATAGGACCTAAGAGTGCAATATCTAAAGTCTCAAGGTTTGTGTTGATCAAGCCAGGAGACATGAAGAAGAAAGATGCTGTTGATAAGATAAGAAGAAAGTTAATGAGGCTAGTTGGAGAGGAAGTTGATAAAGACTCGTTGTCTAGAATCTTACCTTCTGGTGGAATAAAAATAGAAAAATGAAAAGAAGTTTACAAGTCAGCAGGTCTAAGTGTCTTTCTACCGTTTGCTTCAGCTCTCTTTACAGCTTTCTTTAAGATTGCTTCTACTTCTTTGCTCAATGCTTCGACAACTCTGTCTGGGCATCTAAGCCCTTTCTTTGCAACGAATGTTTTTACTTCCTTCTTCACAACAAAAGCCATTACTATCACCCCTTATTTTAATTGTAGTAAAATTTCCGTGCTTTTAAAGTTTTTTATAAGCATCCTTCCGTTATTAGGTGATGCATTACTATAAGCAACCCAACAAGAATCATTATCCAACTTGAAAAGACCCATCCCACTAGAATCAAGGCAAGCCCCACTGCTGAGTGGTGTACCCTGAGGTTTTTATATTTGATAATGAACCCTCTTTTGTATAGAATGATAAATGTGATGAATAACAGTAAGGCTATGATATCTACGGTTGATAGATTCATATCCAGTACCTCCTGTTTTTTATGAACTCTCTCTCAGCTTTAATGATTTCTAAGACAAGATCCTTCTTGGACTTATAATGTTTAGAGAGTATCTGCTTAGCCTTTGTGGGACCTATTCCATAAGCGGCCATAACATAGCAGGCTAAGGGACCATAATTAAGGAAAAGCTCACTAGTTTCCTCAAGTCTTTTGGATGTGATCTTCTTGTTTCCACTTTTCTTCATACTCTCTGTTATGAATCCTATTGTCTTAGCTTTGCAGTATGGGCATTTGAAGTTTTTAGGTATGCTTTTCACTCTATATGTTCCTATTGGATTATTACAGTGCATACAAACAAGGTAAACCTTCTTTTCACTTAATCTCTTGTCTACAAGGTCTACTAGTTCTGAGTAAGCGAATTCCGGTTTGATGAAGCTTCCCAAAGATGATTTTTGTAGCCCAAGAATACTTGTCTTTGAAAGCTTGTTCCTCTTTATGACTTTTATTTCGTTGTTGTTTATCTTCGAAAGAACATCTTTTAGACCTTCCACATCTATCTTCTCTCGGAATAAGTCTTTAAACACTTCTTTTTCAACAACACTTCCCCTCATTGTGTCTATAAGTCTTCTTACGAGAGAGTGTGAAAAGTCTGCATCCTTTGATATGAGACCAAATCTTTTCGCGGTTCTGTAAAATGAGAAGAGGAACTCCGACGAATTCTTAAGGGATGTTTTTATTATGTAATCCACCCAATCTGGCGATAGAGATTTAAGAAGGTTAGGTGAAAGATCAAATACTTCACCTTTTGGAAGTTCAAACATTATTCTGTATGGATCAACTTTTGTATTGATAGAAGAGCCTATTCTTGATGATATGAGAGACCCCAAGACTTTTGATAAGGCTTCATTTATCTTGGATCCGTA
>Ga0190313_1000526_pt1 | contig 22780 bp, 19 predicted proteins | sample 4870071011_MG_FD_169989 | JGI IMG/M metagenome (GOLD analysis project Ga0190313, IMG submission 169989) | Hydrothermal vent sediment bacterial communities from Southern Trench, Guaymas Basin, Mexico - 4870-07-10-11_MG | ecosystem: Environmental > Aquatic > Marine > Hydrothermal vents > Sediment ...
TAACTTCTCTAAAGACTACCACCCTAGCCTGCCTTTTTCTTTTCCTCAAAAATTCCAAGACGCTCAGTCTTGCAGAGTAGTAAGCACCTAAAGTTTCCTTTGCATACCCTTTTCTCTTGAAGAATTCGTAGTCCTTCAGAACACCGCTGAAACCAAACAGAGAATTTGGTAACCATACCTCGAGCAGTTCAAATGCATAAGAACTTGGAATCATTAAAACCGTGTATATATTACCTAAGAACTCTGATCTGTAAACTTCATAGTGTTCTATCGGCTCAAAATCGACTATTTCTCTTTTGATGTGCTCCCCAAGCTTATCTTCAACGGCCGTTATGCTCCACCTCGTTGGTACTAACCTCTTATCTATTCCAAGCAACCCAGCAGAAAGTAACCTTACTATGTAATATTCATCAAATCCTCTCTCGTAGAGAGATATTATAGCATCATTCGCCTTAACATCATCGCTCACAATCCTCTCAACGAATCTCGGCACCTTAGGATTTTCAACAACTCTAAACTTCTCAAGTCCGGCTTTGGGATTGAAAATTGGAGATATCTCGTTGAGATCCAACTTTAAGACTGGCCTTTTACTAAGAATCATTTCTGAATCTACTGGCTTTATCGACATAACCAAACCGTCAAAGTCTACACTCGATTTGACGTTGAAAACCTTTTCACCCATGATAAGCATTGATCTCAGCCTAATTGCCTCCTCAAGAGTTATATTTTCCCATCTAAGTGGACTGTCAAGATTTGACGTGTCACCTTCTATCGGTGGCACGAGAGGTGCAACTACGACGTTAGGATATCCTCTTTCACCAACGAAAATTGAAGGAGGTGAAGAGCCAAACACAACCCTATCAAGCTTAAGAGAACTGTAAACGGACTTTATAACTTTAACTCTCTTTAGAACTGGACAAAAACTCCTTCCACACATCAACCTGTAGCCCTTACATATTGCACATCTATTCACATTCCACCATCTGATGAGATATTAAAATACCTATGGATTGAATTTATGATATATCACTAAGGATCTTCAGGACAGAGAGGAATTGGGAAGGAGTATCGTCCAAAACCCCTTATAAACGATAAGTTTAGCTATGCCCAATGACACCACCAAAGGCGAGAACCTCGTCATGAGACAGAGGTGATGCCAGTCTTTCTACGGGAAACCTACACTTTCTAGGCGGGGAGGTGATCAGAAAGAAAAAATGTTAAATTTTGACTTTAGCCATTCCAATCATGGAGAAAGGTGATGTAGCTGGGATTGGACTATCGATAGTGGCCTGGATATTCTTTGTGATTGTTATAATGCTGTTTGTGCTTTCCTGCATGTACTATCTCGGGGGACCGAAGCATTAAATTAAATTTTTATTAATTTTTTTATTAACTAAAGGAAGCAAAACCAATCTCATATAACGACCTAAGCATCCTCAGAACTTTTTTAGCAGTGTGTTGAAATCTAAACATACGTTTCTCCACTTCCCAATTTTGTAGTATCTCTACAATCTTTTCTGAGTTTAATTCATCGAGATTTTGTTCATCCTTTAAGCATATTCTGAGAATTTTCTTAAGCGGTTTTTCGAGTTTCTTTCTGTTGCCATGGAACTTAGGGAGTATCTTCATGAGTAAGGCAGAATCGAAGATTTCATTGTCATCTTTGAAATTTACGACCTTGCTTTCCTTAGCATTTTTGAAGAATAATGCTATTTCGTCTACAACTCTATAACCAAAGTGCAGGTCATATGGTTCAAGCGCTCTGTTAAGATTCTGAAGAATTTGCCAGTATTGTGATGACTTTAGTTCTTGAAGCACTTCTTTGATTACATCTTTGTCAGCATAAGTTAGAAACTTGCCGTTGTTTCTTAAATCTTCGATGATTAATTCTCTCAGGTTTGAAAAGTCTACATTCTTCGATTTAACTTCTGGAGAGGGATAGTTATCCAAATCAACGTCATGAAACTCTATTGTAAAAGCTCTATCAAGAACCTTTGGACTGAACATATATGTAGTTTCGTCTATATTTACAGTTCCAATTATATAGAGGTTAGGTGGTAATCTAATTTCTTTAGGAATTCCTTGCTCCTTTTCGACTGTGTCTTCGTTGTGGAGTTTTATACTCTCCGTTGTAAATCCATCTTCATCCCTTCCACTCTCGAGGACGCTCAGAAATTCAGCAAAGTAGTATTCGACATGAGCTAAGTTCATCTCATCGAGGATTATAAAATAGGATTTAGCCTTTTTCCTATCTTGCTTATAGTCATCAATTGCCCTTAGAATTAGCTCCAAAAGAGGTGTTTTATAGTATTTTTTGTCGAGTGGATTGTAATAGCCAAGTAAAGGTTTAGAGTCTCTCCAATCTGGACGGACTGAAAGGAATATGTAGTTTTTAATTTCGGTTTGGCTTAAAAGCTTGGCAAGCTCCAAAGCAATCTTGGTTTTTCCAGTTCCACTTAAGCCAGATAAAATTACGAAACCTTTTGTTTTCAGTGCAGTATAGAAAGACAAAATAATATGTTCAGGAAAATGATAACCCTTTGATGTGAAGAAATTATTCAAGAGATTTTCATCTGTACTCTTTTCTCTTAAGCTTTTTTCTTCGTCTTTAGATATATATAATTTTTTCGGGGAATCGAAACCTAATCTTTCGTCTAAATTTTTTGCTTCTTCTTTTTTCAGCTTTATGAGAGAACCTCGTCCATAGAATACACTTATGATGTAGTTTTCAAATACATCTATTTTCTCTAGCTTGTTAAAAAATTGCTTTGGATTAGTCTTAAACAAGTTTAGATCTAAATTTGGGCAGACATTATTTTTAATGAACTCTTCTAAAGGTCTAAATATATTCACATCACCAATCTTTATTCTATAGGAGTATCTACTTTCCTCTTTATATTCAGCTGGCCAGTAATTTATGTTGTCTACAAACTTTTCGACTATTATCCCTCTTCCAAAGACTCCATGGGATTCCTTACCGTTTTTATTAGCTCTAAAATATACTATATCACCAACCTCTACTCTGTCATACCATTTTTTATTATTAAACCCCCAGATTAAATGTTCGTTATAATAACCAGAAATCTTGCAGATATAATCCACTAAACTCCATGCCCAGTGAAGTCTAGATCCCTGAAGCACCCAATAGTTCTTCTGAATATTTTCATCAACCATTTAATCCACCCCCAATTCAGGTTTAGACCTCAAATACCCAACTCCTTCAAGCTTGGCACGATCTTTATCCAACAACTTATTTAAATCAAAATCTTCAACTCTTTCTCCATCAACCTTAAAAAACAAACTCCTATCTCCAGGATAAAATATCACTGCAAATTTAGCTTTTAAAGCATCTCTGTAGGTATGCATCTTATAGATATCTTCAAGCTTCGCCCATGTCTGAAGAACTGGAAACATCCCCATCTCTTCCTCCTCTTCTGCAAACTCATCTACATTAATAATATCGAGCTTAAACTTTGCGTCAAAAACGCCTATAAGCTCTTCATACTTGAAAAGCAAGAAATCTGGTTTCAATGAAACAGAATATCCTTGTTTTTTCAAGTTATAGAACAGTTTCCATCCATCTTCAAATTCTGCATAAACTATCCTACTCTCAGATAGCTCACCAGTCGGTTCAACAACAATTCTCAACTTGCATTCACCAAAAATTTCACAAAGCTCTTCTACAAGCTTAAAAAAGCACCAGTATTCGTAAAGTTTCGCTATATCTTTATTCGCTATTGCTCTTTCAAGCTCTCCGAAAAATGGAGAGTAAGTCCTAAACTCCTTCCAAAGTTCGAGTAAATCTCTATAGCCTTCTCTCTTCAACAAAACTTGCGAAGTATATGGGAACATCGTGAGCTCGCCAACATCACTAAAGATTGGATCGTTCCAAAAACATTCGAGTGTTGTATAGAGTTCCTCAATTTTGTTTCTTTCAGTAGAAGGTATGTTATTCCCTAATTCACTTAAAACTCTATTACACCAATTTATCAGCTCTCCTAAAAAGTATTTAGTAAATCGATTTTCCAACGTATCAAGAGTTTCAAATCTTTCTCTCTGCAAAACCCGTATTGGAGCATATCCCCTTTTATCGATTACCAAAACATGATGCTTAGACTCAATTAAGCGTTCAGGATTATACAAAATATCTAAGAGAGTTTCTTCATCAACATTTGTAGTTTCGTAGGCATCTACAAGCTTAAAATGATCAACGAGTTTTCTATGAATATACTTTTTAATAATCTCGTATGCTAAGGTAATACGCTCAATGTTACTTTTAAGGAAATGATAGGCAAAGAGTAAACTTACTGGCTCCTCCGACTCTATAAATTCAAATCCAGTTGGAGAAGATATGGTAAATGGCAAAGCTGTGCACTTTTTGGTTATATCAAATACAATTTTTTCACAAAATTCGTCGTGTAAATGGATAATTTCATCAAAAGATACTGTATCTCTGCCATATATTTTTGGAATCTTCTTAGATAAGACTCTAACTTGACGCTCTACTATCCGACTTCCTTTGACAATTCGAATTTTCGTAAAACCGATATAATTCCTAACGGTAAACGGAATCACAACTTTATCATCAACTTCGTAGTAACTGTCTAAAGGTACATCTCCAAAAAAGACTTTCGCATCCTTATCGTCTCCAACAATACGGTATTCCGTCCATTCAAAGATGTAAAGAACATCATTTTTGACTATACAATTCTCTGCAACGATTTTAAATTCATCATCTAAATTTACAATCATCAAAAACCTTAAGCTTTTTGCGGTCATAATTTTTGTCCTCCATGTTGTCGATAAAGCTTTAAAAAGTATGCCTCATCGCTGAGCATGAGCGAGTTAATGGAGATGCTCGCAAGGAGAGGATTCTTCTGGCAATCATTTGAGATATACGGTGGAATGGCTGGATTTGTAGATTATGGTCCTCTTGGAAATGCTCTGAGGCGTAAAATTGAAGATATATGGAGAAAACATTTTGTGGTTAGGGAGAGAGCAATTGAAATCGATACACCGACAGTTTGTGTTGAGGAGGTTTTCATAGCTTCGGGACATGTCTCATGCTTTACGGATGTAGCCATTGAATGTGAAAGCTGTGGTAGGGTATTTAGAGCGGATCATTACATTAAAGATGTCTTAGGAATTGAAATCGAGCCTAGCATAGATACTGTGAAGGAGATAATTGAAAGTTACGATTTGAAGTGTGTTTGTGGTGGTAAATTCAAGGAGCCTTTCCTCTTCAATCTGATGTTCTCAACTGTGATAGGGCCAGGAAAGGGTAAGAGGGGATACCTTAGACCAGAAACAGCTCAAGGAATTTTCATCGACTTCAGGAGGTTACTTGAGTACTTCAGGCATAAACTGCCCTTTGGTGTTGCACAGATAGGTAGGGCTTATAGGAACGAGATAAGTCCAAGACAGGGTGTGATAAGGCTCAGAGAATTTAATCAAGCTGAACTTGAATACTTTGTGAATCCTATGGAGAAAACGCATCCAAACTTCAAAAAGTATGAGAATGTCGTTGTAAAACTCTTAGATAAGAACGATGTCCTACATGAGATTACGCTTAGGGAGGCTGTAGATAAAGGTGTAATCTGTCATGAATTGATGGCTTACTTCATAGGAAAGACAAGAGAATTTCTGCTTGAGGTTGGAGTTGACGAAAATAGGTTAAGATTTAGACAGCACAAGGATGATGAAAGGGCCCACTACGCTATAGACTGCTGGGATGCTGAAGTTTTAACTGCTTACGGCTGGATCGAGATAGTAGGTATTGCGGACAGAACTGACTACGATCTTAAGAAGCATATGGAGCATAGTGGGGAAGATCTGAGAGTCTTTGTACAGTTTGAAGAGCCGATAAGGGTGAAGAAAAGGATGATCATACCAAACATGAAGAAGCTTGGTCCAGTTTACAGAAGTAAAGCTAAGGTGATTGCCCAAAAGTTGAGTGAACTTGAAGTGAATGATAACGTTAGCTCGGTTGTCATTGAGGTTGATGGTGAGAAGATCGAAATTTCTAAGGAGTTCTTTGAGGTTAAGGAGGTTGAAGAAGAAATTCACGGTGAAAAGGTCGTGCCTCATGTTATTGAGCCGTCATTTGGCTTGGACAGGATAACTTACACAGTTTTGGAGCACTGCTTTGATAAGGATATAATTGAAGGTGAAGAGAGGAGAGTTCTGAGGTTAAAGAGGTGGGTCGCACCGATACCAGTTGCCGTCTTGCCTTTACTCTCAAGAGAGCCTTTCATATCCAAGGCAAAGGAGATTGCTGAGATGCTCAGGAATAATGGGATATACACGGATTACGATGATTCAGGAAGCATAGGAAGGAGATATAGGAGATTTGACGAAATTGGGACACCATTTTGCATAACCGTAGATCATCAAACGTTTGAAGATGATACGGTTACGATAAGAGATAGAGATACGACAAAACAAGTTAGAGTTAGGATTGATGAGCTTCCAAGGATTTTAAAGGAGCTTCTGACAAGTGAGAAGGATATAACGGAGTTTGGAGAAATCTTTAGGGAATAATTTTTGTTTTGTTGAATTTAAAACATGAGATGCTTTATTAGTATTTACTTTTGATTAGTTTATTTATAGATTAAATTTTATTATTTATATTGCAACTTAGGTTCATTTTAAGTAGAGTATAAAATCATATTTGTTGTGTTCTCATTTTAAGAGATCAATCCCAAGAAAAAGGTTTAAATACAGTTTATAAGATTGAGTTTCAATGTTCAGACTAAGTAAATCTATAAAAGATTGTGATAAAAATGCTATAATTGCAGAAATTAAGATTTATTCACCTAAGCACGGTGATTTGCTTAGAGGTAGAAATCCTATAGACATCCTCAGAGCTTACGAAAGGACTGGAGTATGTGGTATATCATACATAACTGAGCCTAATCACTTCAAAGGGTCGTTTGAGTTCTTTAAGGAGTTGTGCAAACTTACAGATTTACCAGTTCTGAGAAAGGATTTCATAACGACAAAGTTTGAAATAGAGAGAACTGCTGAAGCTGAAGGTTCCGCAATCTTGCTTATAGCAAGAATTTTAAAGGATAAAACTGCTGAATTTGTCGATTACGCTAAGGAGCATGGGTTGGATACTATTGTGGAGGTTCACACATCACAAGATGTTGAGATCGCTGTAAATACGAATACCACAATTGTCGGAATAAACAATAGGGATATAGATAAGCTTGAGAAAGATGACGGCAGTGTTGAAGTGACAGAAAAGTTAGCTCCTCTTATACCCAACAGGTTTGTAAAGCTCAGCGAGAGCGGAATAAGGAGTTTAGAGGATTTAAAGAGAGCTTTGAAGTTTACCGATGCTGTTCTTATCGGCACAGCTTTCATGCTTGCGGAAGATACCGAGAATTTTGTGAGGTGTTTCGTGTATGCTTGAGAAGATAGTTGAGGGTAAAAATCTGAGTTTCGAAGAATCCTACGAGCTTTTCAACCAGCTGATAAACGAAAGTCCAATCAGAATTGCTGGTATTCTCACAGCTTTACAGACCAAAAGCTATACGGCTGAAGAGCTCGCTGGATTTGCTAAGGCTACGAGAGACAACGCCGTAAAAGTGGATTTAGGTGAAGTTATGGATACATGCGGGACAGGTGGTGATAAATCTTTCACGATAAACGTGAGCACAGCTAGCGCAATGATCCTTTCATGCTTTACTAGAATTGCAAAGCATGGAAACGTTTCGATAACATCCAAGAGCGGTTCTGCAAACCTCTTGGAGGCTTTAGGTATTAACTATAAACTAAAACCCGATCAGGCTAAAATCCTAATCGAAAAGACAAACTTCACATTTCTTTTTGCTCCCCTTTATCATCCAGCTCTAAAGAACGTCATGCTGGTTAGAAAAGAGTTGAGGATAAAGACAATATTCAACGTCTTGGGGCCTTTGGCAAATCCTTCAAATCCTACCTATCAGCTGATCGGAGTTAGTTCTCCAGATCTGGTCGATAAGGTGGCCAGTGCACTCGAGTTCTTAGGAGTTAAGAGAGCTTACGTAGTTTACGGTAATGGGCTGGATGAGGTGAATCCAAAGGGTGAAACTATCGTTGTTGAAGTTGGTGATGGTGTTGAGAGGTTAAAGCTAAAGCCTGAAGACTTCGGTTTGGAACCTGTTAGCATAAGACCGTGTTATTCACCGCAGGAGAGTGCTGAGAGGATTAAATCTGTGTTGGCTGGTAAGGGTAGTAAAGAGGATAGGAACTTTATACTGATGAATTCTGCATTAGCCCTGAATCTGATTGAAGACGATCTGAAAAGTTGCGTTGAACTTGTTGAGAGTGTTTTTGGTGAAATGGCTACTAAAAAGCTGGAGGAGATAGTATGCTCGTCAAAAAGTTTGACTACGTAAACCCCCTAAAGCTTTACAACGTTCTAAGAGATGAAGATTTTCCGTTCATACTCGAATCTGTTGGGAAGCATGAAAGAAAGGCAAGATATACATATGTTTCAGCAAATCCAGATTTTGTGGTTGAGGTTGACGGGAGAGGTACCAAGGTAGATGGAAAGCTAGTCAGTAGGGAGACTAATCCTTTTAAAGCATTGAAGTCAATTGAAATGGATGTTTTCGACGGTAAGAGGTTCAACGGCGGTTTTGTTGGTTATGTGGCTTACGATGCCGTCCATAACTATGTTGAAGGTTGTATAGAGGAACCTTCGGTCTTCTGTTATTATAGGGATGTTTTCGTATACGATCACATCTCGAACATCTTTTACTATCTCTCTCTAGACGGAGATGAGGAAAAAGCTAAGAAAGCTGAAAAGGTTGTGAGAAAGGCCAAGAGAACCAAGATCGAAAATGAAGAGGGACATTCTGAAGTGGTTAGATGTGATGCTGACAAGGATACGTTTGTAGAGATGGTTGAAAGGGCTAAGGAATATGTTTATGCTGGTGATGTTTTTCAGGTTGTCATTTCCAGGGAATACGAGGTTGATACCGATTTATCACCATTTCAAATTTACAGGAACTTGAGGGAGATAAATCCAAGCCCTTACATGTTCTGCTTAGAGTTTGGAAAGGCTGTTGTTGGTGCCTCACCAGAGACGATGTGCTCTATTGAGAAAAATATTGTTAAGGTAAACCCTATAGCTGGTACAGCTCCTCGTGGTAGAAACGAGGAGGAAGATGAGATCATTGCTGAAAACCTCCTCTTAGATGAAAAAGAGAGAGCTGAGCATGTCATGTTAGTTGATTTGGCAAGAAACGATGTGAGAAAGGTCAGCAAGGCTGGAAGCGTAAAGGTTACCATGTTCATGGAAGTGCTGAAGTACAGCCACGTTCAACACATCGAGAGTGAGGTTGTCGGAGAGCTTGATGAAAATAAGGATATGTTCGATGCTGTCGAAGCATGTTTTCCAGCAGGAACTCTTACCGGAGCACCTAAGATAAGAGCTATGGAGATAATAGACGAGCTTGAGAAGTCAAGGCGAAAAGTTTACGGTGGTTGCGTCGGTTACTTTTCAGTCAGTGGATATGCTGATATGGCTATTGCAATAAGGATGGTTGAAATCGACGATGTTTGTAGGGTTAGAGCTGGTGCTGGAATTGTAGCAGATTCTAAGCCTGAAAAGGAGTTTTTTGAAACTGAGAACAAGATGTCCGCTGTTTTGAAGGCTTTGGGGGTGATAGGATGATCGTGCTCATGGACAATAGGGATTCCTTCGTATGGAACCTTGCAGAATACGCTTCCATATTTACAGATGTTAAGGTTTTGCCCAACACTGTAAGTTTGAACGAGATAAAAAAGCTGAATCCAGATGGTATAATAATTTCTCCCGGCCCAGGATCACCAGAGAGTAAGAGGGATGTAGGTGTAAGTCCAAAGGTCGTTTTGGAGATGGATGTGCCAATTTTGGGTGTCTGTTTAGGACATCAGATAATAGCTCATGTCTTCGGTGGCGTTGTCGGTAGGGTTAAACCTATGCACGGTAAATCGAGCGTGATCGAGCATGACTGTGAAGGAATATTTAGGGATGTTAAAAATCCAATTGAAGTTGGGAGATACCACTCTTTGGCTGTTTTAAAGGTTCCAAGGGGTTTTAAGGTTACAGCTAAAGTTGTAGGCGATAATTTAGTCATGGGGATAAGGAGTAAAGATGGAAGAATTGAAGGTGTGCAGTTTCATCCTGAAAGCGTTTTAACTCCAAGAGAGGAAGGTTTAAAGATGATAAGGAACTTTGTCGAGATGTGCAGGTGATCACATGTTCATAAAGATCTGTGGAATTAAGAATTCAGAAGAGCTTGAGATAGTAGAGAGATACGCTGATGCAACTGGTGTCGTCGTTGAGTGTGAATCAAAGCGTAGGATAGGCCTTGAAGAAGCTAAAGAATTGATAGCTCAAGCTAAAATTCCCGTTTTTATCGTTTCAACGCTCACGAACTTGGAAGATTGGATTAGAGTTGCTGATAAAACTGATGCGAGATATGTTCAGGTTCATTCCGATGTGAAGCCAGATGTAATTGAAGGATTGAGAGACTTGGGATTGTTTGTAATGAAGGCTTTCAGAGTTCCAAAAATAAGCGAGAACCCTGAGAGGGATGCAAAAGCTTTGATGGAAAAAATTGAGAAGTTTAAGGTAGACATGATTTTGCTTGATACAGGAAAAGGTTCTGGCTTAACACATGACCACAAAGTAAGTAAGATAGTCGCCGAAAACTACGATATAGTTTTAGCTGGTGGGTTAAATCCAAAGAACGTTGCAGAGATAGTGAAGTTTGTTAAACCCTTTGGAGTTGACGTTTCAAGTGGTGTTGAGAGAGATAATAGAAAAGATGAAGGTCTAATCGCTGAATTTATGAAGGAGGTGAAGAGGTTTGGATAGCATCATACTACATTCAGAGAGATTCGCTGTTGTTAAGACAGATGAGATTCCAAATGATTTCTTTGTGGTTATCAAGTTCAACGATTTTACGACAGTGGTTCCAGAAGGCATTGTTGATGAGTTGAAACCTAAGGAGGTTGAAGGATGTTTCAGGTTGATAACATTCAATGTCAAATTACCTTTCAACACAGTCGGATTCATCTCAAAAATATCCAAAGCCTTGGCTGAAGCGAACATTCCAATCCTCGTCTTCTCATCTTATCATACAGACCACATACTCGTTAAGGATGAGTTAGTTGAAAAGGCGATCGAAACATTGAGAAGCATTGGCTTTAAGGTTGAGAGAGGTGATGCGATTTGATAGAGTTCGTTGGTGAAGAGGTCGAAATTCATCCAGAGAGGTTTGCAGTGGTTAAGCTTAGAAATCTACCAAACGTAAGCTACGTTGCCGTTGTAAAGAACAAGTACTATGAGGTTGTGATGCCTGAAAAGGAGATCATGAAGCTTGAGAAGTTTATTGAATATGAAACTGGTTACAGACTGATAACACTCGATATCAGCGTTCCCTTAGATGTTATAGGCTACATCTCAAAGGTTTCGAGTGCATTAGCTAATGCGAAGGTTCCAATCCTTATTCTCTCACTGTATTCTGACAAAATACTAGTTAAGGAGGAATACCTTGAGAGAGCTTTGAACGTCTTAAGGGAGCTTGGCTTTAAGGTGAGAAGATGAAATTCGGTGAGTTCGGAGGAATGTTCGTAGCTGAAACGCTCGTTACACCTTTGAAGGAGCTTGAAAAAGCCTATAACGAGCTTAAAAATGATGAGAGGTTCAAAGCTGAGCTCGATTACTATTTAAAAAATTACGCTGGAAGACCAACACCACTTTACTACGCAAAGAATCTGACGGAGAAATTGGGTGGAGCTAAGATTTATCTCAAGCGTGAGGATTTACTTCACAGTGGTGCTCATAAGATAAACAACACCATAGGGCAGGCTTTACTTGCGAAATACATGGGTAAGACTCGTTTGATTGCTGAAACTGGTGCTGGGCAGCATGGAGTTGCCACTGCAATAGCTGGGGCACTGATGGGGTTGAAGGTTGATGTCTATATGGGCGCTGAAGATGTGGAAAGACAGAAGATGAACGTTTTCAGAATGAAAATCTTAGGTGCAAACGTCATTCCGGTTGAAAGCGGAACTAGAACACTGAAAGATGCCATAAACGAAGCTTTGAGGGATTGGGTTGCAACTTTCGAATATACCCATTACCTAATTGGCTCTGTTGTTGGACCCCACCCCTATCCCACAATCGTCAGAGAATTTCAATCCGTGATAGGAAAGGAAACTAAGAGACAGATTTTGGAGGTTGAAGGTTGCTTGCCAGACATAATAGTTGCATGCGTTGGTGGTGGTAGTAACGCCATGGGTATATTTTATCCCTTCATAGAAGACAAGAACGTCAGACTTATTGGTGTAGAAGCTGGTGGGAAGGGTATTAAGACTGGAAAGCACTCAGCATCACTCTGTGCAGGCAAAAAGGGAGTTTTGCATGGGATGCTTTCATACTTCCTACAAGATGAGGATGGGCAGATCTTAGACACCCATAGCATTGCACCAGGCTTAGATTATCCAGGAGTCGGTCCTGAGCATGCTTGGTTAAAGGAGATTGGAAGAGCCGAATATATAACAGTGACCGATGAAGAGGCTTTAAAAGCGTTCTTGGAGCTTTCAAAGACCGAAGGGATTTTACCAGCTTTGGAATCTGCCCATGCTTTAGCTTATGCCATGAAGATTGCTAAAGATATGAGCAGAGACGAGATAATCGTTGTAAACCTTTCAGGAAGGGGAGATAAGGATTTGGATATAGTGATGAGAGAGGTGGGATTTTGATAAAGAAGCCATCTCTGATAACATATATCACTGCCGGAGACCCAAACATTTCTGCAACGCTCGAGTTTTTAGATATACTTGCGAAATTCAGTGAGGTCATCGAGCTCGGGATTCCTTTCAGCGATCCGATGGCTGATGGAAAAACCATTGAAAAATCACACTATCGAGCTTTGAAAGCTGGAACTAAGGTCGGAGACGTTTTTAGGGTTGTTGAGGAGTTTAAAGATTTGCACAGAACACCGATAGTTCTGATGACATATTACAATCTAGTATTTGCAAGAGGTTTGGAGAACTTCGTCGAAAATGCAAAAGCTTGCGGAGTCGATGCCATGCTCATAGTAGATTTACCGATTGAGGAAGCCAATGAATATTTGAACGCCTGCGAAAAATTCGAGATGAAAACGGTGTTTTTAGCCTCTCCAAATACTCCAAACGACAGGCTTAAGGCAATAGATGAAGCAAGCTCCGGCTTTGTCTATTTAGTTTCACTCTACGGAACTACAGGTGCAAGAGACAAGCTTTCGAACTTGGCTTTCGATCTAATTAAGAGAGCTAAGGATGTTTGCACGAAACCTTTAGCGGTTGGTTTCGGTGTTTCTAAGGCGGAGCACATTAGAGCACTAATAGAAGCTGGAGCGGATGGTGTAGTAGTAGGAAGTGCGATAGTAAAGTTGATAGAGGAGTTCGGTGAGAATGCTGGAGAAAAGATAGAAGAAAAGTGCAGAGAGCTTAGAAAGGGGCTAAATGTTTGACAGAAGAAGAACTAGCTAAACATATCTAATACTTTGCTCAAAGTCCTGTAGATAAGGATACTCGAAACTATTACAAGTAGGGTACCAATCACACCAACTATAAAGATTAATATAATTTCCAATTGGATAAATCATTCCAGCTGTTTTAAATTCAGAATCGATCTCATCCATACTAATTAGCACGACTCCGAAAAGTATTGCACCAATAATGATCAGAATTGCTCTGACGATAAAGACTATTTCAGCGGAAAATATTAGACCTATCACAATCTTTAGAGCTTGTTCCATATTAATTATTGTATTTATTAGAGCCAATACTGTTGGAAGGATCAACGCATTGAGACTATCAAGATATTATATTTAAAGTAATTTATGAGGGGGGAGTGATTTTATTTGACTTGGAGTAGATTTAAGTTGAACTTTATTTTTAGGGGATTTGTTATAAAATCTTGAGAGGAAAAGAATTGTTCTACGCAATTTCTTCTACCAACATTTTTGTAATCGAAGTCTATCCCTTTAAGTTTTTATACCAAACCTTTATCCTATTCTTACAACAGAAGCGGCAAGTTGATGTCTAGTCATGATTCCTAACTCTGTGTCTATGTAACTATATAAACACTTTTCTCCTATTTTAACTATCTTCTCCTTTCCTTCCTTCTAGATTCTTTTGGCAGTATTTACAAACCAATTCGTGACTTTCAAAATAAATAACCTCTCAATGAACCAAAGAAATATAACATCCACTACATCTTAACTCCCAAACTTCCCTCCCCACACCTTAAATACCTATCCCCCTCTTCGCCCTTCATTAATCCCCACACCACCCAAATCATTTACTATCCTAAACCTTCGTCTCGACAGTCTCTTAGAAAATGTAATCAAATACGGAAAAAGTAAAGGAAAGCAGTGTTACTTCTGTAAAGATTGTAAACACAAGTTTGTTGACAATGAAACTTTTGTTAGAATGAGAACTAAAGATGACGTCATAGTTACTGCTTTGGATTTATATTTTGAAGGTTTATCTGTGAGAAAAGTTCAAAGGCAAATAGCGAAAATATTCGGAGTTAAAGTTAGTCAAGTAGCAATCTGGAAATGGATAATGAAGTATTCTAAGCTTGTTAAGGAGTTTGTTAATAATCTAAAAGTTGAGCTAAGCGGAAAATTCCACGTTGACGAAACCATGATAAAATGTGATGGAGAATATAGATAGTTCTGGGAGATAATTGATGCTAATACCAAATTTTTAGTTGCTACTCATTTATCTAGAGAAAGAACAATAGAAGAAGTAATAAAGCTGTTTAAACAAGCAAAGGAAAGATCTGCCGAAAGACCAAAAGAGTAGTTGTAGATGGGTTGTGTGCTTATGAAAAAGGTTTCAAGAAAGTTTTTTACAGCAGGTATAAAGAGCATAGAGTCGAATTTGTGAGGAGAGCTGAAATAAAAGCAAGAGAAACAAATAATGTCGTTGAAAGATTGCATGGAACTTTAAAGGATAGACTAAAACCTTTAAGGGGTTTAAAAAGTGAAGAAACAGCTAAGATTTGGTTAGGAAGTTGGTTTGTTTACTATAACTTCTTAAGACCTCATCTGAGCTTAAAAGGTAAAACACCCACTGAACCTTGTGGAATTGAGTTAAAAATTGGAAATAGTTGGGAAAATTTGACAAGGAAGGCTACTTATCATCAAACTAAGTTGACAAGGTTTGTTTCTACGGAAGCGGAAACGCAAGTTCAATAATTCTTATTTTTCATCTTCACCAACAATAAGTTAACAGAACCCTATTTAGTAAAGTATTTATATTTATGTGATTGTAATGTTTATGATGAAACTTGAGAGATGCCCCTCAGGAATTCCTGGATTTGATGAACTCTGTGAAGGGGGCTTCATAAGGGATAGAACTTATCTTATATCTGGTGTTTCTGGTGCTGGTAAAACTATCTTCGCATTACAATTCCTTGTTAAAGGTGCAGAAGAATATAATGAACCTGGAATATTTGTTGCAACTGAGGAGAGACCGCAGCACATAAGAGAGTACGCAACGACATTTGGATGGGATTTGGAGAGACTTGAAGATGAAAATATGCTCGCATTGATAGATGCAACATCTGCAAAAATTGGATTACCTAGTGATGAGAAGTATGTAGATATAAGACCATTTGACACCCGTTCCCTTTTAGATCAGGTGATCGCAATTCAAGATGAAATTGGAGCGAGAAGAGCAGTTGTAGATTCAACGACATCCATAGGATTCATGATAAATGATGTCTCCAAGTTTAGAATAGAGTTATTGAAGATTTCAACCACATTTGAGATATTGGGTTTAACTTCTCTCTTCACTAGTGAAATCGTTGAAGGATCACCAATGATTTCAAGGTTTGGAGTTGAGAACTTCGTCACTGAAGGTACAATTGTTTTGAGATTTGAGAGGAGTGGAAATGTCAAAGTAAGGGCTTTGGAGATAGTTAAGATGAGAGGTACAAGGCACAGTTACAAGATTCACCCGTTTGACATAACTGAAAATGGTATAGTCGTTTACGCCGGAGAGGAGGTTATAACGGGAATTTAAATGATCCATCATACATAAATGAGGTACTTTACGACACAATGACATAGCTACTTTATTTAAATAAGATTTAAAAAATAAAAATATTATAAAGTTAAATAGCTCCCCAGAAGTGCTCCCAGAAGTACCTTGGAACATTCTTAGGATACTTACCCCTTGTCCAAGCGTAGATCATTGAAACCGTCCTGTAAAGTATGTGTGCAAACTTTGAGTAAGGTGCATACACGAGCAACATGAATACAAAGTACAGGTGTGCCATGTAGAGCCAGTATGTAGCTGTGCTTTCAAACAGCCTTGCAATGGCAACGCAGTAACCAGTTATACCGACCAACAACACTATGAGTAGGAAGAACCAGTCGTAGTAGCTTCCCAGTTCCTTCGACTGTTTATTGAATAACCTGTTCCAAATTGCAACGGCACTGCCTATTATCACAGCTAAACCACCTAGCATTCCAATGAGCTTGAAGATTGCCATAGTAAACACTGCTATATCGAATTCTCTCATGTAAAGAATTTCCCATGGCCAAGGCGGTGGGTATACTAGTTTAATCGGAAGCTTTACACCAGCAACTTCTCCAATCCCCATAACGTCACCTATCGCAGCTATGAACAAAGCTACGAAACCGTAGAATATCAAAAGGTGTGCTGGAAATCTCGGTCTATTCGCTTCACATATCTTGAACCAGTTATGGTACAATATATCTCTTAAAACGAAGAAGAACGCTTCGATAAAGTACATTCCCATGAAACCGCTACTACCCTTAACCTCTATCTCAGCATTTTCAAGTGGCTTTACTCTATACTCCATTCCTCCCCCATCTGTTATAGCCAACCAGTATCTCCATAAGCCAATGAGTCCTATCAGCAATGCAAGACCACCGAGGACAAATCCAGCGATTTCAACGTTCTCAACTGGAAGGAACTTCCCAGTTTCTATCTCACCACTGGGTATAACCAAGCCAGGGTTAGCCCAGTATATCAATGCACCTAATATCAAAGCTGGCAAGATTATAACGAAAATTGGAAAGCCCCACGGTCTATTCAGGATCCTACCGATGAATTTTGGCCAAGCGTATTCAGCAATTACCCTTGCTCTTATAGCGTTCAAAACCTGTCCAGGTTTGGCATCTCTTGGACAGTACTTTGAACAGTCTCCACAGTTGTAGCAAAGCCAAACATCTGGATCTCTCAAAAGTCTCTCCTTTAGACCCCACTGAGCCCATATCATCTCCTTTCTTGGAAACGGATTTTCATCTGGACTTAACGGACAAACTACACTACAGTTTGCACACTGCATGCACTTCTTAAGTGTTCCACCACCCAACGCAATAATTTCACGAGCAAAGTTTGGATCAACTTCCACGAACACCACCTCCACAAAAATAAAAAGTTAGAAGCCCTTGTATGGGTTAGGCCCAATCTTCTTGATTTCCTCTACGAAGCTATCTATAATTTCAGGAATTCTCTGCCAATCCGATATTTCAACCTGTTCTATCTTAACCCTCTCAGGCTCAATGAACAACCTCTGCAAAGTCTCCTTGACATTCTCCATCCTTCTATTTGCCAGTTCACTACCTCTTATGAAGTGGCATTGATAATCCTCACCGAACTTACATCCTAGCATAAGAACTCCGTCTATTCCCCTTGACATCGCATCAGCTATGAAAACTACGTTTACTGAACCAAGGCATCTAACTGGTATTATTCTCACAAGTGGACTGAACTTCAAGCCATTCTTGGCAGCCATGTCTATGGCAGGATAGGCATCGTTTTCACATGCAAAAACTAGTATTCTCAGCTTTCCTTCCTCAGATGGAACTGACATAGCCTTTATCATGGATGAAATCATGTCAACGCTGTACTGCTTGAAGGATATGATCTTCTCTGGACATGCACCAAAACAGATACCACATCTTCTACATCTAAGCGGATTGGGTTGTGGTGTTCCCTTCTCATCCTCATCAAGCGCACCAAATGGACACTCCTCAGTACATCTCTTACACTGCGTACATCTCTGTAGGAAGAAGTTCGGGTAGTCTATATCTCCAGTTCTTGGGAATATCGTTGCTCCCTTCGCTACTAACTCCACAGTTTGGATAGCCTTCAAAGCAGCTCCTCTTGCATCAAGTTCACAGTCTCTTATCGTCATCGGTGCTCTGACACATCCAGCTGGATAAATTCCTGTCCTTCTACTCTCATACGGGAAGCAGATGTAGTGCGAATCTGGGAATGCATATCTAAGCGTTGGAAGCTCTGGTCCTTGTCTGTACTGCAAGTTGAGTATCCATTCCTTACCCCTGCTCTCCAAAGCTACCTCCTTAGAAACGGCTGGCTTTATGTGAGTATACGGTGGTTCTCCTTCATCTGGATACTCTTCCTTCACAGTGTACAAGCCGTACATCGATGAGAGCATTCCAGTTGCAAGTACAACCATGTCAACATCGACAGTTATATCTTCACCCAACAGCGTGTTGGTCACTTCAACCCTAAGCTTATCTCCATTCTGTGTTATGCTCTTGATTTCACCCTTTGTAAGAAATATACCTTCATCTTCTTGCGCTCTCTTGTAGAATTCCTCATAAATTCCAACAGTTCTTAAGTCTCTATAGAATACGAAGACATTTGCATCCTTGTTCATCTCCCTTACATACAAAGCCTGCTTGAGAGAGGTTAAGCAACATACAGTTGAACAGTATGGAATGTGTTCGGGATCCCTCTGCCCAGCACAGAGTATGAACGCTACATCTTTAACGGGTTTACCATCAACCTCAAACCTACCCTCTTTAATCATTTGCTCAAATTCGACGTTTGTAACAACCCCAGGCAACCCGTAACCCAAGTGTGAAAGCTTCGAAGCATCGTACGGTTTCCAACCCGTCGCAACTATTATCGCACCAACCTTAAATATTTCTTCAGTACCATCTTTCTCCACAATGACGTTGAACATTCCAGGCTGTCCAGAAATGGACTTAACCCTTGCGGAAGTGTAAACCTTTATCCTTTCGTTATTCATCACCTCGTTTATCTTCTCGTTTATGTAAGATTCAGCATCAACAAGATCCCTGTACGGGAACTTACCAGGTAAGATCTTCTTGAACTTCTTAACCCATCCTCCAAGCTCTGCTTCCTTCTCAACCAAATAAACGTTGTATCCAGCCTTAGCACACTCAATCGCTGCTGTTAGACCAGTAACACCACCTCCAACTACAAGTATATCCTTGGAAGTTTCCTCTAAGTAAGGCTCAGGTAATTCAGTCTTTTGAGCTTGGACTATACCCATTCTGACATAATCCTCAGCTAACTCTTGAGCATGCTCATCTATGTCATGACTCCAGACGACATCTTCTCTGAGGTTAACCCTAACAGTTATTATGTCCTTTCCAAAGTTGAAAACTTCCTGCTTAACTCTCGGTGAACATGCACAGATTACAACGGCATTTACACCACCCTCTATGTCCTTCTTGATCATCTCTACTCCTTCTCTGCTACAGAGGGCGTTATGGATTTTTGGGGTAATCTTAAACTCATTTTCAACAATTCCTTTGATCTTCTCTATGTCAAGCTTGTCTATACCACAACCCGTACAGATGTAAACACCCACATTCTTCTCCATCTAAATCACCCCCTAACAACCTGAATTGCTTTAATAACGGCTCCAGTTGCATCCCTGTTGCTTGAAGCTACATCCGCTGGCATCCTTGCAACACCACACGGTATTATCCCTTCCTTTTCTATAACAAAGCCATAGTCGTCGTATTCTAATCCCTCGATCTTCTCAACAGCTGTTGTAGGCTGCATTCCAGTCGCTAAGACAAGCATATCCACCTCCATCTGCACCTTCCTACCAGTAGATGTATCTTCAGCGTAAACGACTACATTTCCATTGTTCCCAGCCTCAACCTTTGCAACTTTCCCCTTTATAAACACAACGTTTTCATCCTGTACTACTTTTTGGAAGAAGTCTTCGTACCTACCATAGGCTCGAATGTCTATGTAGAATATATAGACCTTCGAGTCAGGTATTTGCTCTCTTACATACAAAGCGTGTTTCATTGTAGCTAAGCAACAGACTGCTGAGCAATAAGGCAAGTGGTTTTCGTCTCTTGAACCAGCACACTGAGCAAAAGCTATTACCTTAGGCTCCTTTCCATCCGAAGGTCTAACGATTTTACCCTTTGTGGGTCCATTTGGTGATGCTAACCTCTCCATCATCATGTTCGTAATCACATTAGGATATTTGCCAAATCCAAGTGTTTCAAGCTTGGTAGCATCATATGGGTTCCAACCAGTGGCGACAATTATTGCTTTTGCGTTTATCGTAATCTGTTCCAGTTGTTCATCTAGATTTATGGCATCGTACTTACAAACTTTAACACACTCACCGCACTTATTGCATGCATTGGGATCAATTACGTAGTACGGTGGATAAGCCATTTCATGTGGCAAGTAAATCGCCTTAGTTCTATTAAGTCCAAAGTTAAAATCGTTCGGTCTCTCCACTGGACAAACTTTTTCACACTCTCCACAAGCTGTACAGTTTTCATTCACATACCTTGGAATCTTTTCGACAAAAACCGTGAAGTTCCCAGCAACACCTTCAATCCTCTTAACCTTTGCATTTGTTATAACTGTTAGATTTTCACAGTTCTTTAGTCTCTTTAGGAATATTTCGAGTCCACAGTACGGTGGACACATTTTAGGGAAGTATTTTGTTAATTGAACAACCCTACCACCCAAGTATGGATTTTTCTCAACGAGAGCAACACTGTATCCTGTCTCAGCTGCCTCCACAGCTGCTGTTAAACCAGAAATACCACCACCGATAACTAAGATGTCTACGTTCATATCGATCCCTCTTTAAACTCTAAGAAAGGGTACAATACAAAGTTTAAAAGAGTTTCTATTTAATTGTGTTTCTTTTTTAGCAATAAAGGACGTACAGAATAGGTAAAACAAAAATGAGGAAAAATTTAGAGTTGCCAATCAACAATCTGTATGTATGGTACCTTCTGCATCTCCCACTCGCCAGTCTCTGGGTTCTTCCTGCCAACTACGAAGCACTTCCAATTCTCATCATCAATGTCTGGGTAGTCCATTCTGTAATAGTATCCTGGCCATCTTGTCTCCTTCCTGAAGAGCATGTGCTGGACGTGAGCTTCTGCAACGATAACTCTGTGGTACAGCTCCCAGCATCTCATTAGCTCGTGCAGGTTCCTCGCAGCAAGCTTCTCTAAGTCCTCTTTGAGCATCTTAAGTCTCTCAAGCGCAATCTGGAGCATCTTCTCGTTCGTTCTGTACCACATCGATGCACCAGCTGCATATTCATCCATGATCTTCTGCAATCTCCATAGTGCCTGCTTGGGGAACAGGTAGTTCGGGTTGATGTCATCTCTTGTTGAAGCGTTCTTGAACTGCTCGTATGTGACCATTGGCTGGAAGATCTTCTTCTTCAACTCCTGCACCTTAGCTTCGTCGATCTCCGGTGTTGGGTTCTGCTCAACTACGTATCTTACTGCAGCTTTACCAGCAATCCTTCCCTCAGTGAATGAACCGCTTGAGAACTTGTGTGGGTTAGCACCACTGCAGTCTCCAACTGCGAACAGACCCTTTATCGTGGTCATTCTGTTGTAGCAGAACGGGAACAGCTTCTTGTATTCCTCTGGCATCAAGTCCTCTGGACCACATACCCACAATCCAGCACAGCCTGAGTGTGAACCCATCATGTATGGCTCAGCTACCATTATTTCAGAAGGTACCTTTTCAGGCTCGATGTTCAATGCTGCCCAGAGCAAAGCCTGTGAAACAGTCATGTCGAGGAAGTCTTCCCAAGCCTCCTCGACGAGCTTCTTCAAGTCCTTACCTTCCTCCTGCAACTTCTTGATAGCCCACTCAGTCCTCATTAGGATTGGTCCTCTACCGTTTACTAGTTCCTCAATCATCTGGTGGTTTCTCAGTGGTGTCGGTGTTGGTACAGCATCGGCGTATGGCTTGTACTTGGCGATTGTCTCCGTCTTCTCAATGTAGACTTCATCGTATGCGTTTGTAGCTACCGACTTGAAGAGTAGGAACCATGCACCGACTGGTCCGTAACCGTCCTTGAATCTTGATGGGATAAATCTGTGTTCCATCTGGCATGTATGAGCTCCTACTTCTATGGCCATTGCGTAACCACTTCCAGTGTTGAACACTGCATACCAGATTCTACCCATACCCTCTCCAGTGCTTCTCGGTCTGAACAGTAATGTGGCACCACCAGTAGCCAGTATCACAGCCTTAGCCTTGAAGATATAGAACTTCGGCTCTCTTACGCTGAAACCGACAGCTCCAGCGACCCTCTGTGGATCGTTCTTGTCCATGAGTAGGTGTGTGACCATCACTCTCTCGTAGATGTTCTCCTCACCCAAAGCCATCTTTGCAGCTTCAGCAATGATTGGCTTGTAAGACTCACCGTGAATCATTATCTGCCACTTACCCTCTCTTACATACTTACCGTTCTCATCCTTCCAGATTGGCAATCCCCACTTCTCAAATAAGTGAACTGTACCGTCAACGTGCCTTGCATAGTCAGCAACCAAATCCTCTCTTGCAATACCCATCATGTCAAGTGTTACATACCTTACGTAGTCCTCGATCGTGTTCGGTTTGTCTCCAACAACCTGTGCCCTACCAGATAGACCAAGGTATGTGTTGATAGCAGATAGACCCTGTGCTACAGCAC
>Ga0190313_1000528_pt1 | contig 22739 bp, 30 predicted proteins | sample 4870071011_MG_FD_169989 | JGI IMG/M metagenome (GOLD analysis project Ga0190313, IMG submission 169989) | Hydrothermal vent sediment bacterial communities from Southern Trench, Guaymas Basin, Mexico - 4870-07-10-11_MG | ecosystem: Environmental > Aquatic > Marine > Hydrothermal vents > Sediment ...
TTCGAAAGTCTATGAAAAGCACACATTGCTGTAGATGTGGAAACAAAGGAAATTCTCGGCATAGATATAATGGATGAAAGAGTCTCGGATTCCAGTCAATTCGAAAATCTGATAGAACAGTCTGAAAAGAAAGCAAAGATAGAGAGAATACTGGCCAATGGTGCTTATGACACAAAAGAGAACTTCAACATCCTCTATGAAAAAGGCATAGGCTCCGGAATAAAGATAAGAAAGAACGCTAGCACTCTGTCAAGAGGCTCTCCATACAGGAAAAAATGCGTTAGAGAGATAAAAGAGATGGGATACGAAGAATGGAAGAAGCAATACGATTATGGGAAAAGATGGGCTGTTGAAGGTGTGTTCTCTTCTGTCAAAAGGATCTTTGGAGAAACTGTGAAAGCTCATAGTCAGAGCTCTGCGATAAACGAAGTCATGAGGAAGTTTGTGATCTATAACATGCTTTTAAACATCGATTAAGAGAATTCCATAACTCAAAGTTGAGTTATGGCGCTCTTATCTCGCATAGCTCGGTATGAGTTATGCAACGGAGCAGGGATGAACTCCATCCTAGTATTTTACTTCCGATCCACCTATTGAGAGAGTTATTTCCCGTTTTTCAGAGAAATAATTCGGTCAATTCGGGCATTTCTTTTTTTTATGACGAAATCAGTTGTAACACAAACGAAAAGCATATATGCTACGAAGGAATCAGCAGCAACGATAACAGGAGGAACCAAAATGAAAACAGCCTTCGTTACAAGCATATTCGCCTTCGTCATGTATCTCTTCCTGAGCGCAGGAAGCGGAGACATAGTCCTGTGGAGCCTGAGCGAGATAGTCATGGGGCTCGCGGTGGCAATTCTGGTCGGGATGGCATCCGCCAAGATAATCCGTGTGGCATCACCGCCGGGAACCGGATATCTCAGCCCTGCCCGATGGCCGGTTGCGCTCGCTTACCTATCGGGACCGTTTTTCATAGCTATGGCCCGGGCGAATCTCGATGTGGCATACCGAGTGATAACGGGGAACATACGGCCGGGCATAGTCCGTATATCTCCGGGGTTGAAGACAGACGCCGCTATCACAGCCCTGGCGAACTCCATAACCCTGACACCCGGAACTCTGACAGTGGACGTGGACGCCGAGACCAAGGACCTTTTCGTACATCAGATAAACATACCTGTCGGAGACGAGATGTGCCCGACATGTGATTGTGAAAAGGTATGTGGGTCATTCCCCAAGTGGATAAGGAGGATGTTCGAATGATAGTGGAATATATTTTTCTGTGGACCTCGCTCGCTCTGATAATATGTATAGTCATAGCCAGCATAAGGCTGGTCGCAGGGCCAACACCCCCTGACAGGGCCGTTGCGCTCGACACCATAAACACACTGGTGGTCGCGTCCATGCTCTCTCTGGGAGTGGCATATTTTGAGCCGCTCTTCATAGATATCGCTATAGTGTATGCGCTCCTGTCTTTCATATCTACGCTTTACATAGCGAGAATCATCGAGGAAAAGGAGGTGGCAAAATGATATTTCTGATAATACTCTATGTGTTCATAGCCATAGCTCTGACATTCAATGCCCTGGGTGTGATCGGGCTGCACCGGTTCCCGGATGTGTACACTCGTCTGCATGCGGCAACAAAGGCCACGACATTCGGCACCATATTCATCGCATTTTCGGTGATGGGATACGGATTCATACACTGGTACTGGTCCGGTTTCAGCGACCCCGCATACCTCACATTCTTCCTCCACACCCTCATGGCGCTCGTGGCACTTCTTCTTACGAATCCCACAGGTGCTCACGCACTCGCAAGAGGGTCTCACCGCGGCGGAGTGAAGCCGGTCATCGCTGTTGTCGACAGACTTCAAGAGGCGGAGGTGATGGAAAAATGAACGTAGTGGACCTCATACACCTCGGAATACTTGCGGCTCTGGTCATAAGCGCTCTGTTCGTGGTCAAGCTGAAGGACCTGATAGGAGCTGCGATAGCAGTCGGTGCTTTCAGCCTGATACTCTCTCTGGAGTTCTACATACTTCAGGCACCGGATGTGGCCATAGCCGAGGCCGGGGTCGGTGCGGCTCTGACGACCGCTATATTCATAATGGCCATAAAGGTCACAAAAAGGATGGAGGATTACCAATGAGAAAGAGCATAGCCCTAGGGGCACTTCTGATATTTTTCGGTTTCCTGTTGGTTGCCATAATGAACATACATTCGTTCGGGTACCCGACCAACACGGCAATGGACGACTATTTCATACGCAACGGCCAGGAGCAGACCGGAGCGAACAACATAGTCACAGCAATCGTCTTTGATTACAGAGGTTACGATACCATAGGTGAAGCGACCGTTCTTTTCACGGCCGTTGCCGGTGTACTTCTGGCGCTCCGCAAAGGGGGTGAAGAGGAATGAAGCCGATGTCCGTAATCGTAAGGACCATGACCCGCAGTTTGTATCCCTTCATACTCCTGTTCGGAGCGTATCTGGTGGTGCACGGGCATCTCACTCCGGGAGGAGGTTTTCAAGGAGGTGCCGTCGCAGCATCGGCGATAGCACTTGCGATAGCCGCGTTCGGAGGAACGAAGGCATATCACGAAAAGACACTCGCACTCTTCGAGTCCGGCGGTCTTCTGTTCTTCCTGTCTCTGGGACTCATAGGCATGGGAGTGGCGTTCATGTGGAATTTTCTGGCAGGCTCCGGAAGCCTTTTCGGAGACCCGGTGGCATACGGGTCCAACCCCGGATATCTCAACACGGCCGGTACGATACCTCTTATGAATATCGCCGTCGGTCTTGAGGTGGTCGGAGGATTGGGGGCCATAATGCTTGCGATGGGTTCCTACGCATTCGACGAGGACAAGGAGGTCAGTTCATGATAGACATGGCACCGTACATCACTGTGGCGATAATAATAGGCATAGGGCTTTATATCTGCATGTTCAAGAGCAACCTCATCAAGATCGTCATGGGAATATCCCTCATAGAAAGCGGAGTTAACCTCTTTCTCATAACGCTTGGATACAGGCACGGCGCATACGCACCTATATTTACCATGTTCAACGGAGGAATAATGACCCTCCCCACGCCTCAGGCACTGACACTCACGAGCATAGTCATAGGTGTGGCCACAACGGCGCTACTCCTCGCCTTCGTGATAAAGATATATCGCCATTACGGAAGTATTGATGCAAAGGACGCAAGGAGGTTGAAAGGATGAGCTTCATGGATCAGCTCCCGATACTCATAATCGCTGTTCCGCTTCTAGGGGCATTTCTCACCCCCATACTCGGTATGATGAGCAAGAAGCTGCCCAGATATACGTCAACGCTGTTTCTGGCAGTGAGCGCTCTTCTCGTGGCACTCATGGCCTTTGAGGTCTACGGCGGAGATGGAACACCCATAATATACACACTCGGTTCAAGCGATCCCACGCCGTTCAGAATAGTCCTCGAGATAGATGCGTTCAGTGTTTTCATGGCCATCATCATGGCAGGGGTTTCTCTGGCGGTATCGATATATTCATGGTCCTTTACGGACAAATATACGGGACAGGACAAGTTCTACACCCTGATTCTGCTCGTTGTCGTGGGCTCATACGGAATGACGCTCACCGGCGACCTTTTCAATCTCTTTGTCTTCTTTGAGATATCCAGCATAGCCCTCTCCGGACTTGTGGCTTTCAGGATGAACAGGGGCGAGAGCTTCGAGGCCGCCTTCAAGTACATGATGTACAGCACCCTTTCAGGCCTGTTCCTTCTCTTCGCCATCGCCCTCCTATACAGCCAGTACGGAGTGCTGAACATAGCGCTTCTGGCACAAGGAATAACAGCGGACGGTTTCACACCGCTCAACAAGGTGGTCCTCGCTCTTCTCATAGGGGATTTCGCAATGAAGGCCGGAGCCGTTCCGTTGCATATGCCCAGCCCCTATGCGTACAGCGAATCTCCGGGAGGAATAAGCACCCTGTTCATGGCTGCCAGCCAGGCAGGGCTCTATGGCCTTTTCAGGGCATCGTTCACTCTCTTCGGTGGCGCCATATCTTCAATGGGATACGCGGCCGTCGGCTGGATAGTGATAATACTGGGTGTTCTGTCCATGTTCATCGGCGTCACCATGGCCCTTGTACAGAAGGATGTCAAGAGGTTGATGGCATACCACTGCATATCTCAGACAGGATACATCCTACTCGGTGTCGGTGTCGGAATCGCTGTTCTGGGTGATGCGACCGCCATGGACCGCTACGGAAAGGCGGCCATAGAGGGGGGTCTGTTCCATACGATAAACAACGCACTCTACAAAGGTCTTCTATTCCTTACGGCCGGTGCGATGTTCTATGCCACCGGAACAAGGAACCTCAACGAGATGCGCGGACTCGGGCACAATATGAAAATCACCACGATGTTTTTCCTCATAGGTGCGATAGCCATCTCCGGGATACCTCCGAGCAACGGTTTCTCATCGAAGCTGCTGATATACGAGAGCGTATTCCAGTTCAATCCCGCTCTCTCCGCAATCGCCATGTTCGTCAGCGTACTCACGCTTGCATCCTTCGTGAAGGTATTCTACAGCGCCTTCCTTGGCCCGAAGATGAAGGATAAGGAGATAAAGGAGGTCCCCTCTAGCATGATATTCGGAATGGCGATACTCGTGGCGGCAATACTGGCCTTCAGCCTGTTTCCCGGCCTCGTACTGGATACGCTCATAAAACCGGCGGTGGAAGCCTTGCTAAGGGCATGGCCGATACCGGGAGGTGTATAATATGTGGGGCGAGATATTTACTGGAACAGGAATGTGGAACGCAGTGGTCTTCGCGATAGTCCTCGTCGTGGTGGCAATAATAGTTCGCCTTATACGGAGCACGGGGATAGAAGGTGCTGCGAAGCGCGAGCATGGAGGAGAACCGTACTACTTTGGAAACGAGGTCCCCGAGAGCGCGCACATACGTGCGAGTAATCTGTATTGGGGCTTCCTCAAGACCATGGAAAGCTATTACAAGCCATTGGTCGGAGAGCATACGGGGAATGTGAACGATTTCATGGCATGGGCCGTGCTCACGATGGCGGGCATACTTCTGCTCATGTTCTTCATGTAGGAGGAATCGAATGAAACTAAAGAAGTCATTTGACCAAGCGCTCTGGGTGTTTCACCTTAACACGGGCTCTTGCAACGGTTGTGATATAGAGATAGTCGCCGCGCTCACGCCGAGATATGATGTGGAGCGTTTTGGAATAAAGCTGGTCGGAAGCCCGAGACATGCGGATGTACTGCTGATGACCGGGCCAGTCACGCGAGCGATGGCCCCCAGAGTAGAGAGAGTCTTCAATCAGACACCCGAACCGAAAGTGGTCCTGGTGGTTGGTAACTGCGGCAACACCACGGGTGTGTTCTATGAGAGCTACAACATACTCGGTCCGATAGACCATTTCCTGAAGAAGATAGACCCGAATGTGAAGATAGTTTATGTGCCGGGATGCCCGCCGAGGCCAGAAGCCATAATAGACGGTGTGGCAAAGGCATGGCTTGTACTGGAAGACCTGAGAGGTGATTCGAAATGAAAGTTATGAACGGAGACGAGCTCGCTGCTTTCATAAAGGAGCGCTACGGAGAGAATATAAAATCGATGAGAGTGGATAAGTTCTCGTCCAACGGTTTGAAAAAGAGTGAGTTCCACTCGGTATGGATGCGGGTGGATAGAGATGTTTTCAAGGATGTCATACGGTCATTGAAGGGTCTGCACGACGAGATACATATGGCCGTGGCCTCCGGCAGCGATATCGGAGACGAGATAGAACTCATCTATCATCTGAATCTGTACTGGGGTGAAAGGAACAGGCAGCTCACGGTAAACGTGGGCGTGCGGATACCGAAGGACGACCCGCACATACCGACCATATGCGACCTCATTCCCGGAGCCCTCATCACCGAGCGGGAGAAGCAGGAATTTCTCGGCGTGGTCGTTGACGGAATACCCGACTCAAGAAGGCTGTTCCTTGCTCAGAACATACCCGAAGGATATTATCCATGGAGGAAGGACAAGGAGCAGAAGGAAAAGATGGACAAACTTTACAGAAACGTTCACGAGGAGGGAGTATAATGGGAGATACATCATATACGCTGCCCATAGGCCCGGTACATCCGGCTCTAAAGGAGCCCACCATGTTCCAGTTCACCATAGAGGGTGAGGTCGTTACCGAGGTGGATGTCAGGCCCGGAATAAACCACAGAGGCATAGAGTTCATCGGAATGCGCCGAAATGTCCTCCAGACCCTTCATCTGGCGGAGAGGATATGCGGAATATGCTCCATAGTGCACCAGTACGCATTCACGATGGCAACGGAAAGGGCCGCAGGAGTCTTCGAGGTTCCGGAACGGGCTCAGTACATACGCATGATAATGGCCGAGCTGGAGAGGCTGCACAGCCACCTTCTCTGGGCCGGAGTCGCCGCCCACGAGCTCGGTTTCGACACGCTCCTTCACCTGAGCTGGAAGGTAAGAGAGGACGTGCAGGATGTCCTCGAAATCATAAGCGGCAACAGGGTGAACTATGCCATGTACTATCCCGGAGGCGTGCGCAGGGATATTCCGCCCGAGAAAATTCCCCGGATAAAGGCCATGCTCAAGCACTATGCCGAGAACTTTCAGACGCTTGCCGACACCTTCCTCGACGACCCGGTCATAAAACACAGGACAGTGGGGGTCGGAGTGCTTACGAAGAAAGATGCCATAGAGACATCGACGGTCGGTCCGACGGCAAGGGCCTCGGGCGTTTACAAGGATGCGAGATTCGATCAGCCTTACGAGGCATATGCGGATGTCGATGTGAAACCTGTTCTGCCGAGCGCTCACGGTTTCGATGATGCCGGAGATGTATATGCGGGGATAGTCGTGAGGCTCCTCGAGGTGGCACAGTCTCTGGAAATAATAAGCTACGCACTAGACAACATGCCTTCCGGCCCGTACAGACAGGAGATGAACGTGAACAAGGTCCTTATGATGCTTAAGAAGGCCGACGGAGAGGGCTTCGCCATGCATGAGGCACCGCGGGGCGAGATGTGCCACTATGTCCGTCTGAAAGAGAATCAGGACAATGTGGATTCATGGAAGGTGAGAGCATCGACCTACAACAACATATTGGCATGGCAGAGGAAGCTTATAGGCCAGCAGATAGCGGATGTATCCATCGTGGCAGCATCCATAGACCCATGCATAGGATGTATGGACAGGGTCGCTATAGTCGATGCCAAGAGTGGTAAGAAGACCATGATGACCGAAGCGGATTTCCACCGCCTGAGCGTTGAAAAGAGCAGGAGGCTGAGAAAATGAGCGCGCTGATAGAATTCGGCATAGCTCTTCTGACCGCCATAGTGCTCATACCTTTCGCAATATTTCTGGCGCTTGTTTATAAGGGAATAGACAGAAAACTGGCCGCAAGGCTCCAGTCAAGGGTGGGTCCACCGATAAGACAGCCTTTCAGAGATGTATCCAAGTTCATGATGAAGGAGACCGTAACCCCTGACGATGCTGTTCCGTGGATATTCCACTCCATGCCTCTCATAGCCCTCGTAGGTTCCCTCATTCTGCTGCTGTACATCCCTCTGGGGCCATTTCAGCCGATAATGGGGGAATACGGCGACCTCATACTTGTCATATATCTTCTGGCCATACCTTCTCTTGCGATGTCCGTCGGCGGCTTCTCTTCCGGCTCTCCCGTGGCCACCATAGGCGCTCAGAGGGAAATGGTTCTTCTCATGTCATACGAGTTCCCTCTTGCCGTAATAGCGCTCAGCCTCGCATGGATAATGTACAGTGATTTTCCGGCTTCCAACGCATTCGCAATGGCAATGTACATTCAGCACCCGGTATGGGATGGAGTGGGCACACTGGGGATATTCGGACTGATACTGCTCCTATCTTCGTTCCTTGTCATAATCCCGAGTGAGCTGTCCAAGCTTCCTTTCGATATACCCGAGGCGGAAACGGAGCTCGGAGGCGGGGTCTTCGTCGAATATTCCGGAAGGGACATGGGAATGTTCTATCTCTCGGATGCGGTAAAGGGATTTGTGATGGCCAGCCTTCTGATAGCCCTTTTCATACCCTACAACATAAGTCCGTGGATAGCCCACACTTTCGGTGTAAGCTTCCCGGTGATTAACGGAATAGCCATCGGAGCACTGGTCATCGATTTCATCTTCTATCTCTTCAAGGTGTTTCTGGTGATGTTTTTCTCCATAACCTTTGTCAGGGTCGCAATGGCAAGGTTGAAGATAAACATGGCTTCCTATATCTATCTGGTTCCGGTGACAATAGTCTCGTTCATAGGTATGTTGCTGGTATATCTGGATACCACGGGGGTGATGGCCTGACATCGACCATAATAGAGATAATAAGACAGTTCTTCCACAAGCCGTACACGAACAAGTTTCCGGTCAAATACGCACCCGACAACATGCATGCCGCTCTCGCTGCGATAAAGGCCGGAAAGGTGAGCATAACTCCCCCCGTCGAGGTTCCGGAGGATTTCAGGGGAAAGATAACCTACGACAAGGAAAGCTGCATAGGGTGCCAGATGTGCATAAAGGTCTGCCCTTCCCGTGCAATAGAGTTCAAGCCGGAAGAGCGGAAGATAAAGATATTCGTGACCCGGTGCACATTCTGCGAGATGTGTACCGAGATTTGCCCCACAAAGAGTCTGGCCATGAGCAAAGAGTTCCTTCTGGGCACCACTGAAAAATACGGAGAAGATATGGTAATAAACCCGTGATTCAGCATATTCTGGGAACAGGGTCCCCTATCGGAGGCTCCACAATCCTTTTACCGCCCACGGAGGTCTGAAGGACCACATATTCGCTCCCCTTCACGGCCTTTCCTATTATTTTGGCGTTCCTTCCTTCCGGAGTGGAACGGATCGCATCAAGGACATCCTCCGCCATCTCGGGAACAACGGCCATGATGTATTTCCCCTCGTTGCCCAGATCCAGCGGGTCTATTCCGAGCAGTTCGCAGGCAGCATCTATCTCCTTCCGTATCGGAAGCCTGCTTTCCTCGATAATCATGCCTATTCCGCTCTTTTCCGACCATTCGTTGAGAGCATTCGAGACACCGCCTCTTGTCGGGTCTTTCACTGCGACCACTCCCCCGACCTCCAGTGCTTTTCCAAGCATTCCGTTCAGGGGTGCGACATCGCTTTTCACATCTCCTTCGAAGCCGTATCCTTCTCTGCCGGAGAGAACAGCAACACCGTGGTCTGCGATATATCCCGAGACTATGATGACATCTCCATCTCTTATGTTAGAGTCCAGAAGCCACTTCCCACGGCTTTTTCCACCCTTTTCAGCAATCCTCAGGTTCTCGTCAAGGAGAGGGTGCCTTCTTCCGATTCCCGATGTGTTTATGAACATCATCTCGGCGCTCCCCTTCTCGACGACCTTTGTATCTCCGGTTATTACGGGGACACCCGCCTCCTTCGATGTTTTTCCGATACTTTCCATCACCCTTTCGAAGTCCTCCATATCAAGGCCTTCCTCGACTATCATTCCGAGGGATATGGCGATGGGCAGGCCTCCCACGGCACTCACATCGTTCACGGTGCCGCTTACGGCCAGTCTTCCTATGTCACCGCCGGGAAAGAATATCGGTTTTACGGTGTAAGAATCCGTGCTGAACACGATGTCCTCAATGACGGAGGCATCATCCAGAGCGCTCAACGGAACCTCCGCATCCGCCCAGCTCAGGCGTGAAAGTATCTTGTCCTTTATCAGGGATTCCATCGCTTCTCCGCCTGCTCCGTGCCGCATCTCGATCTTCATAGAGCCTCATCTCCTCGTTTCTATATGTGCTTTTTCCCGTTCCCGCATCTCCGAACGGTTTTCGCCACCATGGAGCAGACTTTCTCCAGCATTTTTCTGTCCTCATCTCCGAACGGTGATATCCGGTGGGAGTCTATGTCCAGTTCACCGATTATCTCTCCATCGTCGTATATGGGAAGTACTATCTCGGACCTGACATCCGGGCTGCACGACAGGTAGTTGCTTTCCTTCGACACATCCTGCACGACGAAGACATTCCCTGTCTCGGCGGCCTGTCCGCATATGCCCTCTCCGAAGCCTATCCTCACATGCTCCGTGGGCGCTCCCGAATAGGGCCCGAGCACAAGTTCGTCTCCCTCCACCATATAGAATCCCACCCAATCGTAATGTTCCACACCCTCTCTCAGTAGCGTGCAGACGGACCGCAGGGCCGTCTCCGGGCTTTCCGCGGATGAAAGTGCGTTCTCTACCTCTTTTAAGACATCCATGCGCCCTCATCGCGGACAATCTATTAGTTTTTCGGGAGGCACCTTTTTATGTTCGAGCATCATTGAGGTATCATGGATGTGCCACGGGACACTATGTACCTGAAGTTCCGCCTTTACGGCTTTCTGAAGAACCTCAGGTTTTTCGACCCGTTCATAATCCTATTCTTCAGGGAAATGGGCCTGTCCTTCCTCTCCATCGGCCTGCTTTTTTCCATAAGGGAGATAGCGACCAATGTCTTCGAGATTCCCACGGGATTCATAGCGGATTCCATCGGGAGAAGAAAGTCGATGATAGCGGCCTTCGTTTCGTATCTCATCTCGTTTTCCCTCTTCTATCTTTTCCCATCATTCTGGATGTATGCAGTGGCAATGATACTTTTCGCATCGGGCGAAGCGTTCAGGAGCGGAACGCACAAAGCGATGATTCTGGACTACCTGCGGATAAAGAAGATAGAGCATCTGAAGGTGGAGTACTATGGAAGGACCCGTTCCGCATCCCAGTTCGGCTCCGCCGTGTCCGCCCTCATCGCCATGCCCCTCGTGTTCCACTACGGTTCATACCGCATAGTATTCCTCGCATCCATGATACCCTATGTCCTTGAGCTCTTTCTGATGATATCATATCCGAAATACCTCGACGGGGAGATGGTCTCCAGAAAAGGAAGCTGGTTGGAGCGCACGAGATCGGGGTTCTCGGCCACATGGAAGGATTTCAGATCCATGCTCACCAGCAGGGCATCTCTGAAGGCGATATCGAACTCTGCCATGTTTGATGCCATGTTCAAGTCCTCCAAGGACTATCTGCAGCCCATACTCGAAGCCCAGGCACTCGCACTCCCCGTCCTTCTTTACCTATCCGGCCAGCAGAGGACTGCCATAATCGTGGGAATGGTCTATTTCTTCCTCTATCTGCTGACATCCTTCGCATCGCACAGTGCAGGGGCTTTCTCAAGGAAGGTGAGGTCCGTCACTCTTGCGATAGACACCACATACCTTCTCGGAGCGATTTTCCTCTTGGTGGCGGGAATGTCCACGACCATGGATATCCTACCTCTGGCAGTTGTGGCGTTCATATTCCTCTATGCCATCCAGAACCTAAGAAGGCCGATGAATGTCGCATACATAAGCGATAAGATACCGCACAGGACAATGGCATCCGGGCTCAGCGTTGAATCTCAGATAAAGATGACAGCAGTGGCGATAGGAGCCCCGATAATAGGGTATATGGCAGACAACTTCGGAATCGGAATCGCACTGAGCATAACCGCCCTCTTCTTTATGGCTCTTCTTTTGGTTCTGAGGGTGAACCGGACTGGGTGAGATAAACTCCTCCGAGTATCAGCAGCCCCCACATCAGAAGATACGGGGATATCCGCTCGTTCATCAGGAGTGCTGAGAAGAGCACCCCGAACAGAGGGATGAGAAATACGAACGCGGTCTGTGCGGATACCTCATTGTGCTCCAGAACCCTGTACCACAGCAGATATGGGAAAAGAGTACCTATCGATAGGAAAACGAGCGCCAGAACCGCCCAGAAGTCCATGACCGGTACTTGCGGGTTATGGGCCCAGACCGGGAAGAGAAACACGGAACCGAATACATATCCCCAGACCATTATCCCCATGGGACTCGCATCGTCGAGTATCTTTTTGCCGATTATTCCTGATATCGCGTATGAGAGCGCTGACAGCATTATGAGGGAACTGCCGAGGGTGTTGGCATCTCCGAGGTCCAGATTGCCTCCGGTAGATAGCATCACGGCCCCTGCGAATGCGAGCCCGATTCCAAGGACCTTACGTGCCGTCATACTTTCTTTCAGGAATATGGCCGCCAGAATCAGCGTGAAAACAGGGCTCATGGGCTGGAGTATGCTGGTAATGGATGCGACGGTCTCAGGGTCCATCATTCGCATACCGAAGTTCTGAAGAAGGTCGGGCAGAGGTATCGTGAAGAGCGCGAATATGGGAAAGAGTATGCCCACAAGCTTCATCTCCGAAACAAGTCTTTTCCTGTCCCTGAAAAGGAACGGAAGAAGGGCAAGGGCACCTATGCCGTACCTGAACATGGACAGGCTGACAGGCTCGAAATAGCCTAAAAGGAACTTTATCACAGGGAATGTCATTGCCCATACCACGACGCAAACGAGGAGCGCTCCTATCTGATATTTCCTGTCCACGGGGGGAAATTCAATGCCTACATAAAGAAATCTACATCACACAGCATCTTTCAACGGTCTCCCACTCATAGCCTTCCTTCTCCGCCCATTCTCTCGTCTTCTGCGTGGGAAGCACGATTCCCGAAAAACCGCGCTCTATGGCGTACCTCTCCACCTCATCGTATCCTCCGGTTCGAGGCCTCATGCACCCCAGCACCCTTTCACCATCGAACCCGTCCGTATGGTCGATAACCCTCTTTATGTCCCCTATGGGGGGCGGCTCAACACCTTCCATCTCTGTTCCTTTCGTTGGAATCAGAACATTGATGACCATCTTCTTCGCCCTGCTCTTTTTGACCGCATCCATGGCCCTGAATTCACCTTTTATTTTTCCGTAATGCAGACCTATCGTTATGTGTGGAGAATGCGGAATTCCTTCGTTATCAAGCCATTTCAGAGCGCTCAGATAATCCTCCGCCTTCTTGTCGAGGTGATACACCTTTTTCACGGTCTCGTCCGAACCTACCACATCGAGAGAAACCATGTCGGGGTTCATTATCTTCAGCGCTTTCATCGTGCTCTCCCTCATGAGGCCGACATGAACGTTCACCTTCAGGTCCGAGTATATCTTCACCTTCCTTATCAGGTGCGCAAAGGGCTCTATCGGAACGCTGCCGTCCTCTCTGGCACCCCCGCTCAGAAGGAAACCCTCCGCACCGTCTCCGGATATCATTTCAAGGACCTCTATGAGCTTCTGCGGGTTCTCGGCGGGTATCATCCCATCGAGGTAATGGCGGTTGCAGTGAGCACAGTTGAGAGCGCAGGCGCTCCCTGTCACGGATACGGAAGGGAATTTTTTTCCGGGTGCATAGGCCGTGAGTTTCATGGCCCGACATAGCTATCCGCTTTAAGTAATTCACGCTATTCTGCCAAAATCTTTATACACACCGCCTTTCTTCCGCTCCCCAATGCCTTCCGCCGCGGAATTGAAGGAAGAAATACTCAGGCTCAAGGAAGAGCGGAGCGCCGTGATTCTGGCACACAACTACCAGATACCCGATATTCAGGATGTCGCGGATTTTCTCGGGGACTCCCTCGCACTGGCGATAAAGGCCAAGGAGACAGAGGCAAAGACGATCGTATTCTGCGGTGTCGATTTCATGGCTGAAACCGCTGCCATTTTGAATCCTGATAAAACCGTCATCATACCGGATACAAGGGCGAAGTGCCCGCTCGCAGGCATGGTGGACGCGGGGGGCCTGAAAGAACTGAAGGAAAAGTATCCCGATGCCGCGGTTGTCTCATATGTCAACACGACAGCGGAAACGAAGGCACTCTCCGATTACTGCTGTACCTCCGCAAATGCAGTCGAAGTTGTGGCGGCGGTTCCGAACAAGAAGGTGATATTCACGCCCGACCGGAATCTCGGAGCATATGTCAAGAGGTTCGTGAAGGACAAAGAGATAATACTCTGGCCGGGTTTCTGCGCGACGCACGATGCCCTGACGGCCGATGATTTTCTCCGTCTCAAAAAACTGCATCCCGATGCCGACCTGATGATACACCCGGAGTGCAGGCCGGAGGTCATAGATATCGCGGACTATGTCTTTTCCACGGGAGGTATGCTGAAGCATGCGAGGTCCTCGCCCAAAAAGGAGTTCATAGTCGGGACTGAAAAGGACATGGCCTATCGGCTGAGGAAGGAATGCCCGGACAAGACATTCTATGCCATCGAAAAGGCGGTTTGCCCCACCATGAAGAAGATAACCCTTGAAAATATTCTGAAAGCTCTTGAGAACATGGGCCCTGTTGTGAAGATACCGGAAGATATCGCGGAGAAGGCGAGGCTTCCGATAGAGCGCATGATCGAGATCGGAAGGGGCAGCAGGACAGGATAGTTTTTTAATCTCCGGCATATCCGGTCCCGTGAGATACATATATGCTCTCTGTACCTGGGGCCTCGGTCATGCATCCCGTTCTCTTCCGATTATACGGGCACTTCTGAGAGAGGGACACGAAGTTACGGTACTGACCTCCGGAAGGAGTCTGAGCATGCTGAAGAATGAACTGGGGGACTTGGCATCATACAGAGATATAATCTCATACCCCACCCCTTATTCCGGCGCTAAGGCGGCATTCTACATGAAATTCGCATTTAACATTCCTTCCATGCTCAAAACCATAAAAAAAGAGCACGAGATAGTGGAAAGGATGCTTTCAAGGGAAAAATACCACCGCATAATATCGGACAATCGATACGGCATATACAGCAAATCGGTCCCTTCGTATCTCATAACACATCAGCTGAGGTTTATGGCACCGAAACGCATCAGGTTCATAGAGAATCGGACGGAGAGATTCGTTTCCTCAAAAAAGGACGGATTCGATAGATTCATAGTTCCGGACGACGAAGAAGGCACTCTTTCGGGAGAACTTTCCCATGAACTGAGGCACATCCCACGCAAAAAGATATTCTATTCCGGCCCGCTTTCCGATTTCTCAAGAAAGGAAACGGAGGAGGACATAGGACTTCTGGTCTCGATTTCCGGGCCAGAACCCCAGAGAACAATATTTGAAAGGATGATCATGAACCAACAGGAACATTTTCCAGAAAACACCGTCATCACCCTTGGGAAGAGCGAGGACTTTCGGAAAGAGAGATGGAAGCGGGCCAGAGTATACACATATCTGAGCAAGGCGGATAGGGAGGATATCATGAACAGGTCCCGACTGGTACTTTCGCGCTCCGGATATTCCACGATAATGGACCTTGCCGTACTCGGAAAAAAAGCGATGTTCGTTCCGACACCGGGTCAGACCGAGCAGGAATATCTTTCGGAATATCACATGGAGAAGGGAACATATTTTTCGATAGGCCAGAAGGAATTCTCCCTTGAAACAGCTCTCGAACGGGCCAAGGAGTACAGGGGAATAAGAATGGACGGAGATAGGTCCGTGGAAAGGATACTGAACCTCGTGGGGTGAATCCTTGTATGAAAAAGTATGTGAGCATCTGAAAAATGGGGGGATAGTCGCATATCCGACCGATACGCTTTACGGTCTCGGGGTCAACCCCTTCGACAGAAAGGCTCTTTTAAGGCTTTTTGAACTCAAAGATATGGAACCGAGGGTCATCAGCGTTGCGTTCCCGGATTTTTTGGAGGCGTCCAAGTATGCGGTTCTTCCGGATGAACTCGCGGAGATCTTTCCCGCTCCCGTAACGGTCATAGCGGAAGCACTCTCGAATTGGGATTGCATAACCTTTGAGGGCAAGATAGGAATAAGGATTCCCGACAACACAACCGCACTTGCGCTTCTCAATGAGTGCGGACCCATGACGGCGACGAGCGCCAATGTTCACGGCGGCCCGAACCTCGATCTCGAAGGAATAAAGGAAACTTTCGGAGAAAATGTCATGGTGGTGGAAGGGGAGGAGCCGAAGTACATGAAGCCGTCAACCATAGTGGACATCGTGGATAAGAAGGTGATAAGAGAAGGAGCCTTTTCTCCGGGCAGATTGTTTCAGGATTAGGTTCTCGAGTATCCGTACCTCTCAAGCGTCTCTCCGAGAACTTCATTGGCCACCTTTATCTCATCGGGTTTCAGGTCCTTCTTCCAGCGACCCACATGCCCTTTGCTCAGGTCTATGTTCATCATCTTCTTCTCGAATCCCACGCCAAGGAAATCGCATATCTTCCTGAGCTCTTTTTCAGGGCTCTTTATTGCGGCTTCCATCCGGACTTCATAGTATGTTCCATCCGGGAGACTTTTCTTTTCATCTTCCCATTTCTCCAGAATGTTCCTTATCCAGACGGCATTGTCGTGAGCGCTGTTCCCTCCCCATGATTTTGTCTTGTAGGAGCTTATAACATCACGAGGGTCCCGGTATATATGTATGAGTTTCATCTCGGGAAACATTTCATGTAGGAACGAAGCATGGAGTATATTGAACGGTGTGTGGTCCAGCCACATCTTTTTCCCAGCTTTCTTTACCGGATACGACGATATTCCGTTCACGAAATCCCCGGAGATCCTCGCTATTTCCTCCCTTTTGAAGCTGCGGGCAACATAGACCTTCGGAGAAAGATGGAGCCCGCTGCCTATCCAGAAGCCTTTGAACTCCCGGTCCACTATCTTTCCTGTGAACTCATCAAGTTCCTTCGTGAATACCTTTCTCGGCATGATGTCTCTGTACGAGATCCATAGGGCATATCTCGGAAGGGATGTTCCGAGTTTTGTCAGGATATGCCCGCCTATTCTTCTGAATGTACCCCTTATAGCGGGCGGATACACCTCCCACATCATCTCCTCGAAATCCCTTATCGCCCTATCCGCCTTCCACGGGGACCACTGGTCGGAGAGCGCCGGAACAAGGTCAATAAGACCATGCGGGTCTATCATGAATCTCGTCTCGAAGGGATACCGGTATATCTCCGAATGAAGGCCTAGTATCTTGGACATTATGGTCGTTCCGCTCCTGCCTGTTCCGCCGATGAATATCTGTCTCATTTTTCCATCCCCGCACCTATGCGAACATAAGGTGTTTTAATATCTCTGTCAACGGTCTTTCTTCCATCTATTATGCATTCAAGCCCGAAACCGTCATAGTCTATCGATTTGAACTCATCCCAGTCTGCCTGTATCATGCATATGTCCGCTTTTTCAAGGGCTTCCTCGGCACTCTCCGTATACTCGACATCCGGAAAAATTTCTTTGAAGTTTCCCGTCGCCTCAGGGTCATAGCCGATAACATGCGATCCGTTCTCAATGAGCGCTTCAACAAGTGGAATCGCCCTGCTTTCCCTTATGTCGTCCGTATCTGGCTTGAAAGCGAGGCCGAGAACCGCAACCTTTTTTCCTTCGAGGTTGCCGACCAGCTTCTCAGCCAGTTCTATCATCCTCAAAGGCTGCCGCTCGTTTATTTCAAGGACCTCTTCGAGAAGTTGCGGTTCATAGCCCCTCTCCCTAGCAGCGGATATTAGGGCCTTAACATCCTTCGGGAAACAGGAGCCACCGAAGCCGGCACCTGCGTTCAGGAAATACGGCGAAATCCTGTGGTCCATTCCCACACCTTTCATCACATCATAGACATCGATCCCCATCTCATCGCATATGTTCGCAATCTCGTTGGAGAAGCTTATTTTCGTGGCAAGGAAGGCATTGGAGGTGTATTTTATCATCTCCGCCGTGGTCGGTGTGGTTATCAGGACCGGCGCATCTATCTTCGAGTAAAGCTCGCGCAGAATATTCTCTCCCCTGTCATCCAGAACCCCGAGGACTATCCTATCCGGGTTCATGCTGTCCTCCAGAGCGAGCCCCTCTCTGAGGAACTCCGGGTTCATAGCCACTCCGAAACCCGCCCCTGCCTTCTTTTCAGAAGCCCTTTCAAGGACCGGCAGAACGAATTTCTCCGTTGTCCCGGGAACCACGGTGCTTTTGACGACAATGAGGTGATAGGAGCCTTTCTTCTTCAGCGCATTCCCGATATCGGTCGTGGCGCTCTCCACATATCTCAGGTCTATGCTCCCGTCATCTCCGGACGGTGTTCCAACGGCTATGAATGTGACATCCGTGTTCAGAACAGCCTCTTTCATGTCCACGGTGGCCCTTATCTTTCCCTCGTTCACGAGTTTCGGAAGAAGGTCGTCCATCCCTTTCTCATAGATGGGCGGCTTTCCCTTATTGACCATATCGACCTTCTCAGGTATGACATCGACGAGAACCACCTCATGCCCGAGGCTGGCGAAGGTTACACCTGTCACAAGGCCGACATAACCGGTTCCTGCTATGGAGATGCGCATATGCCTGCAATGGAAGCACTATTAAATATCTTCCCCAATCTTCTTATATGGAATGGAACATCTCCATGTGTGAAAGCGGTAATTCCCGTGGCAGGTCTCGGAACGAGGATGCTTCCTCTCACAAAGTCTCAGCCTAAGGAGATGCTCCCCGTCTATGATCGACCGGCCATACAATACGTCGTCGAAGAGGCCACCGATTCCGGTATAAATGACATATTGCTGATAACCGGAAAGGGAAAGAGGGCCATAGAGGATTATTTCAGCCCGAACCTTGAACTGGAAGCCTTTCTGAAAGAAAGAGGAAAAACCGGGGAAATATCCCTGATACGGAACATCGCTCCCGAGGCTGACATATACTATGTGCGCCAGAAAGAGCCGAGGGGGCTCGGAGATGCGGTGATGTATGCGGAGAACCATGTGGGTACGGAACCTTTCATCGTACTTCTCGGAGATGACATAATATTGAACAGTGTTCCGGCAAGCAGACAGCTGATGGAAGCCTACTGGAAATACGATTCGCCGGTCATAGGCGTGGAGAGAGTGCCCGAAGAGGATGTTTCTCGCTACGGGATAATCTCTCCCGGTAAATCGCTGGAAAATGGTATATTTCAGGTGGAGGAGCTTGTTGAGAAACCGAACCCCGAAGATGCCCCTTCGAACTATGCCATAATCGGAAGATACCTCCTTACACCCGAGATATTCACATACTTGCGGGAAACAAAGCCGGATGGAAAAGGCGAGATCCAACTCACGGACGCCCTTCGGAGATATAACCGGGAACATCCGATGGTCGCCGTGGAGCTCGAAGGAACGAGGCTTGATGTCGGCGGGATGGAAGGCTGGCTGATGGCGAACATAAAGGCCGCCATAATGAAGGACCCGTCTCTCGTTGAAAGGATAAAGGAGGGACTATAGTCCTATTTTACGCCCGGTTCTTGCGGATTCCGCCGCTTTTTCTATGAGCTCGACGGCATTCATTCCGGCATACATGTCGGAAACCGGTCTTTCTCTTGTTTTCACGGATCGTACGAAGGCTTTCAACTCCTCTTTCAGAGGCTCTTTATATGGTATCGTTATCGTCCTGACACCCTCGTTATGGAGCCGATAATCATCTCCTTCATGCGTCAAGCCGCTCTCGTATATTTCTATTATATCCGGTTTAAGATAATCTATACGTGCGGACATGCTCTCTCCCGCTATCTGGAATTCTCTGACCTTATTTCCGATAGGAGACAGCCAGCTTTCGAATATGTATCCGGTCGTTTCTCCGTAATCCATACGCAGGTGGGCCACATCCTCCACGCCTTTCCAGATATTCTCTTCAACGCTGCAAAGCACGCTGTCCGCCTTTCTTTCCAGCACATAGGAATATGTGTCCACATCATGTATCGCGAGCGCAAGGAGAACCCCCATATCCGTACGGGGTACGCGGAGAGCGCTCCTCGTCGTCTTCATATAGAATATTCTTCCGAAATTGCCCTCATTCACCATCTTTTTGACATAATTCAATGCCGGGTGGTACCTGAAAAGGTGTCCGGGCATCAGTATATTCCCGTTCTTCTCGGCAAAATCCACCAGTTTCCCGCTCTCTTCGAGTGTTGCGGTCATCGGTTTCTCAACCATGACATCCATGCCCTTTTCCATGAACTTCATGGAAAGCGAATAATGGAGGGGAGTGGGTGCGACTATGTCAACCGCATCGAAATCGGAGGGAATCCTATCCGCATCGGTCATGTATTCGAGCCCGAGGTTCTTCGCGAGAGGTTCAACGGCCTCTTCCCTTACATCCACAAGGATGATGTCCTCGATCATACCCTCTTCTTTCAGTTCCTTCCAGACGCGGGCATGGTTCTTTCCCCAATATCCTGTTCCTATCTGTGCCACTTTCATTTCAATCCCTCACGAATTCAAGCACCTTTTTCCCGATGTATCCCGCATCTTCGTCCGAGAGCTGGGGATGCATGGGAAGAGAGATTATCTCATCCACTATCTTCTCGGTAACCGGGAGGCGCTCTGGCTCAACGAATTCCTTTATTATCGGCTGCAGGTGAACCGGAACCGGGTAGTATATCCCGCTGCCAATGTCATTTTTGCTCAGGAATTCACGAAGCCCGTTTCTGTCCTTCACTCTTATGGTATACACATAGAAGGCGTGTCTTCCTTCCGGGATTTCCGGAACCACGACATCATCGCCGAGGATCTCGTTGTAAATCCTCGCTATTTCATTCCTCCTGTCCACCCATTCATCCAGATGCTTCAGTTGTATCCTGCCTATTCCCGCCAGAAGCTCCGACATCCTGAAATTGAAGCCGAGCGCGGTATGCTCGTATTTGCTCGTCCGCCCTTGGTCTCTGAGCATGGCGATCTTGTCCAGAAGCTCGCTATCGTTCCCTGCAACCATACCTCCGTCCCCTGCAACGGTCATCACCTTTGAAGGGAAGAAAGAGAATGCGGTGACATCTCCGAAGTTCCCCACCTTCTTTCCATTGTATATGGCTCCGTGGGCCTGACAGGCATCCTCTATGAGGTACAGGTTGTGCTCGTCCGCTATCTCCCTCAACTCTTTCATCTTTGCAGGTCTTCCGTACAGGTGTACCGCGGTTATCGCTCTGGTTTTCTCCGTTATCCTTTTCCTCACTTCATCGGGGTCCATGTTGTACGTGCCTTCCTCTATGTCTACGAACACAGGGGTGGCTCCGAGATGCACGGCCGGGGAAACGGTGGCTATGAAAGTATGTGAAGGAGCGATAATCTCATCTCCTTTTCCGATGCCGAGTGCATAATAGATAAGGTGGAGCGCTGTGGTTCCGGAACTGACGGTGACTGCACCCTTCACGCCCAGATAATCCGCGAACTCCTTCTGAAAAGCATTCGACTCGGGGCCTTTGATATACCTTTTCGACTCGATTATTTCAACGGCTTTTCTCTTTATTTCGTCGTCAACGAACATCTCAACAAGATTGTACCTCATTTTTAATCCTCCTCATACGAAAGGTCATCCGCATATTTTAGGAATTCGGCGGGATTCCCGGCGACCACCGTGTTCTCCTTGACATCCTTCGTCACTACGGAGCCGGCACCGACAAGGGCATTCTTTCCTATCTTTATGCCGGGGAGTATCGTGGAGTTGGCACCTATTTTGGCGTTCTCTTCGATGATCACGCCTTCAAGATTTTCTTTTACGCCGGGATAAAGCGGATATCGGGCATTCGTGATGACCACGTTGGGCCCTATCCATGCACCCTTTTTTATGACGCTGTATTCCGGTACGAACGCCTGAGAATGGATGCGCACCCCGTCTTCGATCTTCACATGGTGCTCAACCACGCTGTTGGTGCCAATGCTCACATTGTTTCCTATCACATTGAACTCTCTTATCCTTGCCCCGTGCCCGGTGTTGAAGCCGGAACCGATGACATTGCCCGCATATATCGTGGTGTGGCTCCTTATATGGCTTTTCTCTCCGATCTCCGTGCTGACATCGGAATCCGCACCTGCCGGGGCTATCCCTATGATAACGAAGTCATCTATGATGACCTCTTTTCCGAGCCTGACATCTCCTATGAGCCTGTATGTGTCCATGAATGCACCTGCGCTCCTCATTCGCTCTATGATTATAAGAGTTGTGCCGCCATCACTCCTTTATGGACCAGTCATACCACATAAGGGGGCGCGAGTCATCGCCCGCCCATGCTTTGATGACATCTCCGAAGACCGCCAGATGGTCACCTTCCTCGAAGACATCCCCTTTGCGGCAGACGAAGGCCGATATCGAACCCGGTATGAGAGGGACATCTCCTGCCATGACCGGCTCCACGCCCGCCTCCCCGAACTTGTCCGTATCCATCCCGCTCATGGTTCCGAATATCTCGGCTATCTTTTTCTGACCCGCTCCCAGAACGGATATCCCGAAAAGCTCCGTGTCCTTCATTATCTCCCATGTGTACCTGCTCTTCCTTATCGCGACCATTATCATGGGCGGTTCGGCGGACACCTGCGTTATCCACGCCGCTGTCATTCCGTTCATCCTCTTTCCGTCCCCGGCGCTCACCACTACCACCGGGAGAGGCATCTTCTTCGGAGCGTCCCCCGCATCCATTTCCACGAAGCCCTTCATCACATCACCGTCCGTTGCACCACACATATGTGCGACACACCACCCATATGCACCCGCCCTATTATCCTTTCTCCGAAGAGAGCCCTCACCAAAAACATTTTAAGAATAAAAGAGATACCTGTGTATGGGCATGGAAATGAAATGGGAAAATAATCCATCAAAGATATATTTAGAACATTTAAAGAAAAATAGAGTTATTCTAACTTTTCTTGGGATATTGATTATTACGACACTTTTTATTTAATTAATATACCCCGCAGCTTGCTGCGGTTGGGACAGGAGACGATATGGGCAAATAACAATATACTTTGGCATGTTCTATAGCCCATGCTTCACACTGCACATATCGAATAAGATATCA
>Ga0190313_1000531_pt1 | contig 22719 bp, 18 predicted proteins | sample 4870071011_MG_FD_169989 | JGI IMG/M metagenome (GOLD analysis project Ga0190313, IMG submission 169989) | Hydrothermal vent sediment bacterial communities from Southern Trench, Guaymas Basin, Mexico - 4870-07-10-11_MG | ecosystem: Environmental > Aquatic > Marine > Hydrothermal vents > Sediment ...
ATCCTGCCTGGCTGCGTTACAAAAGCGTAGCAATATCTTGATATTCCTACACTTTCGCGCCTTGCCAGGCAGGCGCCTCAACACTTAAAATTGCGAACTTATTTCGTCCCCGTTCCTTAGAACAAAATGAAAAAGAAGGTGAAGATTACGCAATATTACATCGTGAAGCTGATGATAAAGTTGCTATAATGGCGCCCCACGGAGGAGGCATAGAGCCCGGAACTATTGATATTGCCGATGCCATAGCCAGGAGTGAGTATACATTTTATGCCTTTCAAGGGATAAAAAAACGGGGAATAAAATATTACACTTAAACAGCAACAGGTTTGATGAACCAGTGGGATTGAACATTTCAAACAATGCATTCATTGTCATATCAATTCACGGAAGTCGAGACAAAGGCGAAATGGTTTTGATTGGCGGTAAAAATAAGGAATTAAAGCAAAAAATAATGCATGCATTAAGGAGAGTCAGGTTTAGAGCTGTGATCAGCGAAGTGCCGGGGCTTCGTGGAATCAAATCTGAAAACATTTGCAACCGGTGTAAAAGTGAAAAAGGGGTGCAGCTGGAGATTTCAAGAGGATTAAGGGAAAAAATGTTTAAAAATATAGATCCCCTGGCTATGGGGAAGAAAACGAATGTTTTTTATGACAATGTTGCAGGAGTAAGGTACTAATGAGACACAATAGACGAGGCATAAATGTCTCGTCCATTGTGTTAAATACTTTTTACCAGTTCTCGCAAAGCAATTCAAAATAGCCGGTGGGCTTTACACAGGCAGGGCATTTTTCAGGTGCAGCTTTTCCTGTATGAATATATCCGCAGCTCAGGCAACGCCAAACTCTTTTTTCGTCTTTTTTAAAGACTCTGTCTGTTGCAATATTCTCAGCAAGTTCAAGGTAGAGTTTTTCATGATGCTTTTCAGATATAATAATATTGTTAAACGTATCTGTAGCTCTGTCAAATCCTTCCTTCTCAGCTATTATCGCAAATTTGGCATACATATCTTCACTGACATATTTTTCCAAATCAGCTGCTGAAAGCAGATTGGAACGGGTGTCCCTGATCACACCAGTGGGAAAGACCCATTTCATTTCAAGCGCCCCACCATTAAAAAATTTAAAAAACCGTAGCGCATGTTCAAATTCCTGCTCTGCAGTTTCGTTAAATATTTTTGCAATTTGCATAAACCCTTCTTCCCGGGCTTTGTTCGCAAAAAAATCATATCGCGTTCTGGCTTGAGTCTCTGCAGCAAAAGAGATATGAAGATTTTTTGCGGTCTGACTTTCTCTGAATTTAATCATACCCACCTCATTTTTTATTCTTCAATGGTAATAGCCTTGGCACCGCATTCTGCTGCAGCTTTTCGGACAATATCTTTAAAATTCTCAGGAATATCATCTGTCTTGATGGTGGACTTTAGCTGATCTTCATCATATTCAAAAACTTCAGGACAAAGGTCGTTGCAATTTCTGTCGCCCATACACTGATTTGTAATGGTTACTTTCATTGGAATTTTTCTCCTTTTTTATTAGTTAAATAAGGCTCTCTATATTGCTTAGGTATCAGTCAAGTACACTTTCAAAAATTATGCCATTGTCTTGCTATTGTGCTCAAATAAATTGATACGCCTTCAATTGTCTTTAATTGTTCTGTTGACCCCGTCTTTTAATAAAATCTGATCCGTGTAGCAATGAGTTATTCTTTAAATTTAAGGAGGCTTATTCAATTAAGGCAGAGAGAATTATTGCAGGCAGAATAAAAATATAGCCAAATGTGTTTATGAGAAATCAGGTGGCGTCCTGAACTTTTTTCATTTCATTGATAAATTTAACTCCTTTAATTCAGCAGTGTCCGGTTAGAATCTTGCGTGAGGGGAGTTTAATTGTTTTTGTAGCGTATTGAATAAATTTCGTAGAATTTCTTAGTGCAGCTCAGCCAAAAAATTGCGATTGTTTGAGTGAGGAACGAGCGAGTTTCGCAATTTTGGCGGAGCAAACTTAGAAATTCAAGAAATTTATTCGCAATAGCAGAAAAAACAATTAAACTTTCCGTATTTTCTTTCTATCAATTTTTTAACCGGACACTACTGCCTTTAATTGACATAATAATTTAAAAACCAAGCATTTTGCATCCTGGAAGCGTAAGCTTCAAAGAGAAAGTTGTAAGTTGGGTTTCAATATTTCATCTTTTTTTTCTGGGTTTACTCTGTCTTGTGATTTTACGGGAGTGAGATTCTGATCTTGACCGGGTCTTTTTTTCCGGGACGGTTTTCCTCCCGGATTTTGATTTATCCACAAAACTTTTACTGGAACCTGTACTCTTTACATTACGGGATTTTGGGGGCTGCTTTGAAGATTTTCTTTTTTTAACAAGCTCTTTTATATCCTTGTCTGCTTTTTTTTCGCTTGACAGGTTATCTGGACGCAGGAGAACAAAATCCGGTACATCGCTATCTTCTGTATAACAATCAACCTTTTCTACACAAATTTTTTTCTTTAACAGTCTTTCAATGGCTTTAAGATAAAGCTTTTCATCCTTACTAACAAAAGATACGGCAAGTCCGTTAACACCGGCACGGCCGGTGCGGCCGATTCGATGAATATAATCCACGGGATCATCCGGCATATCATAATTAACGACACAGGGCAGATTGATGATATCAAGTCCCCTGGCCGCCACATCTGTTGCCACAAGAATATTGATTTTACCTTTTTTAAATTCTTCTAAAGTACGCCTCCGGACAGATTGGCTCTTGTTTCCATGCAGGGCAGAGACTGACAGCCCTTTTGCTGCAAGTTTTAAGACAAGTTTATCTGCCCCGCGTTTTGTACGGATAAAAACCAGTAGCTGCTTCCAATGATTTCTGTCTATCAAATGGACAAGGAGAGCTCGTTTATTTGTTCTATCCACCATGTGAATCTTCTGAGCAACCGAGTCTGCGGCTGTATTGCCGGGGGCAACCTCAATATATTCCGGATTTTGTAACATGCTTTCTGCAAGATTTCGGATTTGTCGGGTGTAAGTTGCGGAAAATAGCATTGTCTTAGGTTTAATCGGGACATGATCGAGAATTCTGGAAACTTCATTGCTAAATCCCAGATCCAGCATTCTGTCCGCTTCGTCAAAAACCAGAAATTCTATGTGGGAAAGATTCAGATATTTTTGTTCGACAAGATCCAGCAAACGCCCAGGGGTGGCCACAAGAATATCAATACCTCGCTTTATTCGGTCAGCCTGTGGTTTAATGCGAACCCCGCCGTAAACCACAGTACATCTCATGGAAACCACTCTTGTATAGGCTTTGGCAATTTCTCCCACCTGATTTGCCAACTCCCGCGTGGGGGTTAAAATAAGTACTCGGATATATTGCCTGTTGCTCTTTTCACGACTTAAAAGTTCAACGAGGGGGAGAACAAACGCGTCTGTTTTTCCTGTTCCGGTCAGGGCGCATGCAAAAACATCACGTCCGGCGAGAATAGCAGGAATGGCTTTTATCTGGATGGGATTAGGGGAGAGATACCCTCTGGCTTTAACCGCTCTTAAAAGTTCAGGCCGAAGGCCAAGTTGATCAAATGACATATAATATTTTCTTGAAATGAGGAGGAAATTATTTTTCCCTATCAATGCAACTCCAGAGCAAAAAACTATATTTTAAAGCTCTGAAGTGATGTATACTATCAAACAGTTTCTTGAAATGTAACTGTTCAGCTAATACCTGCTGCGTATCTTAAATCAGCGATGCTGAATAGTTACGAAATCAGGATAAAAGGAGAAGAGGTGATCTTTAACATTTATCTGCTATTTGTGTAGCTCCCTGGGTGCATCCGGAGCATTTTTTCTGTTTTATATGATCAAACATTTCCTTGCAGTCGTAAGAATTGGGATCTTTGGTTAAAATATTATCCAGATCCGGTTTTTCATATTTAATATTCAAATCACGGCCCATAGATTCTCTGTATATCGCAAGGGAGTAGTTTATGGCTCCTGTGTTCAATTTTTCCTGCAACATTAAAATGTTTTGTATATTACTGGTATCGATTTCATGGTCGCCATGGAGGCTCGTATATATTTTAGTGACTATATCCATTATGGAGGGATCAATCCTGACCTTTGTATTATCATCGGGATTATCAGGGGGAAACTGATCAATAAATTCACCTGTTTTTATGCTGAGATAGGCAAGAATTTTGTGAGTTAAATTCTGGGGCAGGAAATTTTTTATATTCGTTGTTTCAAGTTCTTTTTTAATGAAAAGGATCATTCTTCTATACTTCCTTATCAACGCGGCATTTTATGAAAAAAAGAATTTATTTTTATAAAATGCCGCATATTAAATTTTAGTAACTTCATATATTCGCTTAATAGTTACCCAAATTTTTTAATTAGTTCTGCTGATGATTTCAATGAGATGATATCCGAAATCAGTTTTTATGGGTCCATGAACCTTCCCAACATCTGAGCTAAAGACAACTGTATCAAACTCAGGAACCATCTGCCCCGGAGAAAATTCACCCAGATCTCCCCCTTGCTGTCCCGATGGGCAGCTGGATTGGCTTGCAGCTATTTCGCCGAAATCAGATCCTGATTCAATCTGTGATTTAAGTTCATTACATGCTTCTTCGGAAGATACCAGAATGTGTCTTGCACGTGCTGTTGTCATTGTTCCCTCTTTTGTTGTATAAATTAATATTTAATAATAATTTTTATTTTTTTACCCGCCAATGGCTGCCATGTTAGTAGATATTGCGCAATGATTATCCTTTAAAATATCATGCCCGGCCGGTTTAGATCTTACAGCTTTTATGAAAATATCAGATAATTGTCTGTCAGATGCTTTTGTTCTTAAAGCTTTTTTTATACCGACTTCATAGTCTGACAAAAGGCAGGGCCTAAGGTTCCCCTTTGCCGTTAATCTGATCCTGTTGCATTTTTCGCAGAAATGATCACTCACAGGGGAGATAAACCCTATTTCGCCCTTTGCATTCTCAAATTTGTACCGTTTAACAGGGCCGTCATTAAGATCACCGGCAAGCCTTGTAAGTTTTCCCGCTCCTTTTATCCTTTTTTTCATTTCACTCATGGATATATGCCAGTCTTTTTTAGATGTTGTGGCTCCCATGGGCATATATTCAATAAAACGTATTTGAAAAGGGTGGGAAAATGATATTTTTGCAAAATCTATTAATTCATTATCATTTACTCCTTTAAGAATAACAGCATTAAGCCTTATGGGGTCAAACCCATACTGCCGGGCTGATTCTATACCTTCCCTAACCCTGTCAAAACAATCTGACCCTGTTATTTTTTTATATTTTTTCCTGTTAAGGGTATCCAGACTTATGTTAATCCTTTTAATACCGGCTGATTTGATTTTGTGAATATTTGGTTTCAGCAAAACCCCATTTGTTGTCAGAGAAACATCTTTTAATCCCTTGATCTGTACGATTTTTTCCAAAAAATCGTACACACCTCTTCTAACAAGGGGTTCTCCGCCGGTTATCCTGACTTTTGATATCCCCAGGCCGACTCCTATTTTAACAAGGCGAAGAATCTCCTCATAGGATAAGATTTCCTTATAAAAACCCTGGGATAAAAACGGATGAGGGGCACAGTACTGACAGTTCAAATTACAACGGTCTGTTATTGATATTCGAAGATAATCAATTTTACGTGCATGGCAATCAAACATTTTTCGTTATTTTCTTTTTCATACTCTGATCAATATTAAATTTTTTACGATATTCCGGTATCTCTATGATGGGGGGCCTTTCAAGTTTTTGAATATCAAAAATATCGGGTCTGTATTCGTTATTAACAATTTTATACTGTATCATGTCGGTGAGCATCTTTTTTTTTGTTTTTAGAACCCCAAGATTTTCAAGCCTGTCCATAAAAGTATTAATAATTGCAAATGACATTCTTCCCAGGGCTTTTGTCTCCTGATTTCTATGAACACGTTTTTCTAGATCCACCTGAGCTATTACATCAAGCCCCCATTTTTTATAAATATCCAAAAGCATGCTGGTTTCAACGCCATAACCGATGGGGAAAGGAATCTGTTCAAATACTTCTCTGTAACCGGCATATTCCCCTGACAGGGGTTGGATAATCTGAGCCATTTCAGGGAAAAAAAGAGAAAAAAACGGTCTCACCACAAGCTCTGTAACCCTGCCCCCTCCGGTGGGCCTTGTCTTTTTTCGGCCTGCGATGGGCCTTTCATAAAAGGCTTTAACATATTTAATATTATCATAAAGAAGAAGGGGCCCCACAAGAGCGTATGCAAATCTATGGTGAATATTTTTTATGTCTGCATCAATATATATAATTATATCACCGGATGTGACGTATAATGCCTTCCAGAGGTTTTCGCCTTTTCCCCGTTGTTTTTCAAGGTCAGGGAGAATCTCATCTGCAATATATACTGAAGCGCCAAATGCCCTGGCAACCTCCCTTGTTCTATCTGTTGATCCGGAATCGATTACAACTATTTCATCGATCAGAGGATATCTCAGGACAAGCTCTGACCGGAATATAACTATCTCTTTTGCTATGGTCTCTTCCTCATTGAGGGTGGGGAGGCATAGTGATATGGTAAGATTTTTTCTTTTTTTCTCCTTAACAAGGTGATTTAAATCTTTGAAATCTGAAAAATGGAAAGTATTTTTTTTAATCCATGAATTATTATACATCGCATTCTCCGCTGTCTAAGGCCAAAAGTACTCCTATAATCTGGGCGATACCCGTAAAAATAGGCTCAATCTCTATGGACCCATTTTCCAGATGATAATTGTTCCCTTTGCTTACTCCTAATGTTACAGCAGGGATATCATTGGCAAGAAAAATTGAAAGTTCAGATTCACTGTTTTCACTGACAGGGGCTATACCCAGGGTTTTCATTACAGAGACAGTCTGTTTTACCAGAGGATGGCTGAATTGCAACCTTGCAGGATTTGTGCTGCTTATGGTTTTCAACGTCAGGTTGACAACACGCTCATGGCTTATACCATTTACAATATCCCGTATGTCATCATATATTTCTTTTACCATGTCTTCGGAATCACTCTGTATTTCAAAACCCAGCTTTGCCTTAAGAGCGATCTTTCCATGCTTTACACCTCCGGAAATTTTTCCGAAAATCACTCTGGCCTGGGGTCTTTGGGGCAGCCTTAGTTTTAAAATCCTGCTAATAACTTCATAGAGAATAAGTATTGCATTGGGCCGAAAATTATTTTCCCAGCCCTGTTTTGAGGAGATATTACAATTAATTTCACATCTCATCATACCGTTGGAATAATAATTCAATCTGCCTAAATCACACCCTTCAAGGCAGATTGCGCCTCTGATGGGAGAAGGCCACCCCCTTAAAAGGTGCCTTATCCCCCGAAGGTTCCCCTTTCCAATGGACTGAACAACTCCAGCCAGCACTATATCCGATTCAAAATGAAGATTCAGCTTCTTGAAAATTTCCGGCAAAGAAACCAGAATCCCCACACCTGCAGAATTATCAAGGATGCCCGGGCCTGTTATATGTTTTTCTTTAACAGTATAATTGTGGTCAACATCCTCATCAAAAATTGTGTCAATATGAGCCACAACAAAAATAGGCGGTTTGTCCCTGCGTGTTCCCCTGATGATTCCTATGGGATTTTGATAGTTATCTGTGGAACATTCATCAATATTTAACTCGGACATCCTTTCCAGAATAATTTTGGTCCGGTTTTGTTCAAAAAATGTCGGGGCCGGCACCTGCCCGACCAAAACTATATTGGTAATTATCGTCTCTTTAATGGATTTAACTACATTTTCATACTCGGGTAATCTTAAAATATAGTCCATAGGCCGCCTTTATTTTCATAGACCGTCACATAAATAATTTCAGCATAGCTCAGTTCTAACATCTGGCCGTGCGAAATTATTTATATGAACATTTATATATACATATCATGAATACTATGCATAATATTTTAATATTGCATCGCACAATCCGGTAATAGTATATGAATCTGCCATGAGGTTGACATTAAATCCTGTTTTTCTTGCAGTCTCTGCAGTTATCGGACCTATGCAGGCTGTCTCCATTTTTTCCATAAACATTTTACATTTTTCAGGAGGGAGCATATTGAAAAAATTATGAACAGTAGATGAACTTGTAAAGGTTATGAGATCTATCTCCCCTAAAGAAAGAAGATCCATAACATGTTCGGAATTTGTACCTTCCGGTTTTGTAGAGTAAACAGCCACATCGTCAACAATCGCCCCCATACGGGTCAATTCCACAGGAAGAACAGATCTTCCCTTTTGCGCCCTGGGAAGGAGCACCTTTTTCCCCTTGATATTTTTTTTTGCAAATGCTTCAATAACAGACTCAGCCCTGAAGCTTTGAGGTATTATGTCACTTTTCAACCCAAATTCCAGAAGCTTTTTTTCTGTTGCAGTTCCGATAACAGCTGTTCTGATATGATTTAATGCACGGACATCTTTTCCTGCTTTATTAAAAAGCCTTTCGAAAAAAAACTCAATTCCATTTACACTTGTAAATATCAGCCATTCATAATCAGGAAGGTTTTTAATGGCCAGATCCAATGGTTTTAAATCATCCGGGGGATCAACTCTTATTACCGGAAATTCAATACAATCAGCTCCAAGATCAGAGAGAAGCTTCACCAGATCACTTGCCTGTTTTCTTGCCCTTGTAACAAGAATCGTTTTCCCCATAAGAGGCCGGTTTTCAAACCATGCCATTTTTTCCCTCAACTTTACTACATCTCCAACAACTATAACCGCCGGTGGCTTGAGGTTAATTGCTCTAACTTTTTCAACAATATCGGCAAGGGTTCCGGCAACTGCATATTGTTTTGGGGTTGTTCCCCATCTGATCAGGGCAACCGGTGTATCAGAGCTTTTCCCATGCTTTAAAAGTTTTGCAACAATTTTTTCGAGATTTTTAACTCCCATTAAAAATACAATGGTCCCAATACCTTTTGCCAGGGATTCCCAGTCAATTCTTGATTTATTTTTTTCAGGGTCTTCATGACCTGTTACAAAAGCCAGAGTAGATGTGAATTGCCTGTGGGTTAAAGGGATTCCGGCATATGCCGGAACTGCAATTGCAGAAGTGACCCCGGGAATTATTTCAAAGGGGATGTTTGCATCTATCAGGACTTCTGCTTCTTCTCCCCCCCTGCCGAAGACAAAAGGATCGCCACCTTTTAATCTTGCTACTGTAAAGCCTTCTTGTGCCTTTTCAACAAGAAGGTTATTTATCTCTTCCTGGCTTAATATATGATCACCCCCTCTTTTTCCCACATAGATGATCTCAGCATTTTTGCGGGTATGGTTTAAAAGGTTGGGTGATGCAAGATAGTCATAAATAATTACATCGGCTTTTTCGATCGCCTCTTTTCCCTTAATTGTAATAAGATCCGGATCACCGGGCCCTGCACCTATTAAAGATACTTTAACATTTGTACTCATTTTAAATTATCCAATATCTGTTTTGCACCCATACAAAGGAGAATGTCACCTAGTTTTTCACCTATGGTTTCAGACAGATCCTTTGAACCGGACATGGTCTCTTTAATTATTTTTTTTCCATCCGGATCAGCGACTATTCCTGTTATGGAAAAAGTATTTTCCTCTATCTTGCCAAGGGCCGCCAGGGGAACCTGACATCCGCCCCCTAACCGGCGCGAAAAAGCACGCTCCCCCATAATCACAGAGCGTGTATCTCTTTCATCAAGTTTTGCTACAAAAGGGAGTACCTTATAATCGTTATTTCTTGTCTCAATGCATAATGCCCCCTGGCCCACTGCCGGCAGGATAAAGGTCTCATCAAGATACTCTGTAATCCTCATGCCCATATTCATTCTCAAAATATCTGCGGCAGCAAGAATAATTCCATCAAGCTCCTCTGTCTCAAGCGTTCGGAGACGGGCATCCAAATCTCCTTGTAACCGTACAATCTTTATATCCGGTCTTTTAAACAGCAGCTGAGCCATCCTGGCCTGGCCGTTTGTTCCTATGCGCGCTCCGGGTTTCAGCTCAGAAAAATGGAGTTTCTCTTTAGAAATAAAAACATCATTAGCAATTTTACGAATTGGGACAGCTCCAATATAGAGCCCTTTAGAAATTTCAGCAGGCATATCTTTCATGCTGTGAACAGCAAGATCAATATCTCCCTGGAGAAGTGCATTCTCTATCTCCTTTACAAAAAGAGATTTACTTCCAATCTTTAAAAGTGGTGCATCAGGAATTTTATCTCCCCTGGTCTTAATAACAACAACTTCAACAGATAAACCAGGATTTTTTTTTTCAAGCTGAGTTTTTACCCAGTTCGTCTGAGAAAGGGAGAGGGGGCTTTTCCATGTTCCAATTTTTATATTAGAAGCCGTCAACCTCCGCAGCCCGAACAGCTGGTGGCAGAGCAACCCCCACAGGATGATTCCGACGCAGAAGAGCTGACAGTCTCTCCATTTCCCCCCTTGCTTAGAAAACTGCATGCAGAGATAAGTTTGTTAATATCTCCTTTACCACATGAAGGGCAAGCAGAAGGCTCTGATTTTGAAATAACAAGATATTCAAAATCAGAGTCACAATTATTACAATGATATTCGTATATAGGCACAGATTTACTCCTTATTTAAATTCGAAAACCAGACTAATCCATATCTCAACATTTTTATCATATTGATAAAATTTATGCAAGGAAGGAGGAAACAGCAGAAAGTATTTTAAGGGTATATGCCTCCAGAGATAAATAATCGAAGTCTAAATAAATGGCCTTTTTAACATCTTTTCGTACAATTCAATATATTTACCGGCTGTGGCTGAATGGTTGAATTGTTCGAAGCTTTGTTCCATGATCCGTTTTATCTGAGGATTTTTTACTTTTTCAGGGAGGTTGTAAAAAATCATTGCCTGGTGCATACCCCATAAAAGGCCGCTGGAATCGTATGTTTTAAACAAAAAACCGCTCCCTGTATTATTCATCAGATCCAAAGGTTTAACGGTATCATGAATTCCCCCTGTATCACGGGCAACAGGGAGAGAAGCATACTTCTGGCAGATCATCTGGGGCAAACCGCAGGGTTCAAATAAAGAGGGCATAATAATAAAATCTGAACCGGCGTATCCTATTCTGGAAAGGTTTTCATTAAAATCGGCAACAGCCACACGGGTTCCCAGGTCAAACTGTCGGACAATTTCCCTGAAGTCATGCTGATATTCACCGTTTGCCACAAATACTATTTGAAGTTTTTCATCCCAGTAGTGTGAAACAATATCATAAATAATCTCGGCAAGAAGCCCGCACCCTTTTTGAACCCTGTCAAGACGGGATGGCCAGAAAAAAACAGGGGCATTCTTATCTATGGTAAGACCCAGGTTTTTTTGTAAAAAAAGTTTATTCTCCTTTTTGCCTGAAACAAAATTTGCCGAAGTAAATTTTTTCACAAGGGCATCATCTGTGGCGGGACTAAATGAAGTCTCGGGGGAGTTTAAAATTCCCACAGCACAGTTTGCATGGTATTTATTGCTGAGCTCACTTTGTAATGATTTTTCTATAAAAGCATGTTTACCTTCCACAATTTCCATTAAAAATTCATGGCTCACTGTATTTACAAAATGGGCGGCAAAGACTCCGCTGGTAAGGAAATCCACCTTGTTATATTCCCTGGACTCTTCATAGTTATGAGGTGTCCGTTCAAGATAGAGTTGTTCCCAAAATGAAGCAACATCTATCCCCCTGTCTTCGATATAGGCCATGTTCTCTTTAACAGTATAAATGTTATGTATGGTAAACAGACAGGGGATATCCATTTTTCTTGCCATGGCAGGTACAAGCCCTGTCATCCAGTCATTGCAGTGAATAATATCGGGGGCAATTCTGGGAACAATGTTGTTTATAACTTCCCGTTGAAAGGCCAGGGAAATTTTTATATTTTCCCAGCCATATGATGAGTAAACATGATTCATGTAATAAAAGACCCTGTCCTGGGCAAGATGAATTCTGTCATCGGGGAGTCTCTCTCTTATCATGCTCCGTGAATTATCAATTACAGAATCAAGGCGGTTGTTGCTAAAAATGGATCTGTAATCAGGAAGAGCCACATGAACATCGGCTCCAAGTTCAAAAAGCGTACTTATAAGTGCAGCGGAAACATCTGCCAGCCCCCCTGCTTTTGCATTAAGTGAGTTTGCTATATTTCCCATTCCGCAAGGCAAATAGGTCACCTCCGGCGTTACCAATAGAATTCGGGGGGAGTCAGCTTTTCCCGGCATTTGTTTAAATCCTTTTTTGAAAAATTATGCCCAGGCAATGAGCCCGGGGGTGAATCGAGTTAATGTATCTCCACTTGGGATAACCCGGGCAGTAAAGCCGTAACGTCCTGGTGCGGTGCAATTTAGGGCGCAGGTATAAAGATATTTTCCGTCTTTATAATCTTCTTTGACCGTCATTTGTGCAACCTTTTTGTCGGAAATAAGACCCCCTGATTTTAACTCTCCAAAAAAGAGCTCCACATTTATTTCATCCGGCTTGATTTCCCCCAGATGTACAAGGGATGTTACGTCAAAGGTATCACCAACGCGAGAGGGCCCAGCAGCATCTCTCACAGGGGATTCGAGCCAGATTTCCTCCCATTTGCTTTCCAGCCTGCTTTGAAGGAGTGCCAGTTCCTTTGCCCCTTCTCCCCCGTTTAACAAAAGTTTTTTGTATTTTTCCGCTGAAATATCATAAAATTGATCATTATACTTATTAACCATCCTCCGGGCGCTGAAATTTACAATGGCCATCTCCATGGAGGCTTTCATCATCTTCAGCCATCTCACCGGCATATTACCCTCTTTACGATCATAAAAACATGGGATAACCTCATCTTCAAGGAGATTATAAAGAGCCTGGCTTTCTATGTGATCCTGATATCCTGAATCTTCAAATTCTTCTCCGCCCCCAATTTTCCATCCTGTTTTTTCAGAATATCCCTCACACCACCATCCGTCCAGTATGCTAAGATTTAACACACCGTTTATGGCAGCTTTCATCCCTGATGTTCCGCAAGCTTCAAAGGGTCTTCTCGGGGTGTTAAGCCATACATCCGCCCCCTGGGTAAGATATCTTCCCATATCTATGTTGTAATCTTCCAGAAAAATTATCTTATGGCGTAATTCAGGGGTATCTGCAAACTGTACTACACTTTTTATAAGCTCCTTTCCCGCGTCATCTCTGGGATGAGCCTTGCCGGCAAAAATAAACTGAACTGGATATTTCGTTGAAGTCAGGATCGATTTGAATCGTTCTGGATCAGAAAAAAGAAGGGTTCCCCGCTTATAGGTTGCAAATCTCCTTGCAAACGCTATTGTCAAAGCATCCTGATCCAGGACACTTCCTGCTTCTTGAACAAGGGACTTAGTCGCATTTCTTTCTTTATGCTGCTTGGACATACATTGTCTGGAGACTCTCATTAATCTGGTTTTTGCCATTTCGTGGGCACGCCACAGCTCTTCATCATATATTTCATTTATTCGTTCCCCTTCCCGTCGATCCAATGGTTTAACATACCATTCCGGTCCTATATATCGTTCCAGTAATATGGCATTATCAATTGAAATCCAGGATGGTATATGGACTCCATTTGTGATATGGGATATGGGAATCTCAGTTTCAGGAATTTTCGGCCACACATACTTCCACATCTTTCTGGCTACTTTTCCGTGGAGTCTGCTCACTCCATTGCAATGTTCTGCCATTTGCAGGGCCAGTACAAACATGGAAATCGGCGTATCAGCGGGAGAGCCTTTGTGCTGACCCCAGGAGATGATTTCATCAACAGATACACCCAGCCTCTCCTCAAAGGGAACAAGATATGATCGCACCATATCCGGGGGGAATTCATCATGGCCCGCTGCCACAGGTGTATGGGTTGTAAATACAGTGGCCCTGGGGAGAATCTGGCGGGCTCTTTCCAGATCAATATGATGATCCGACATCATCTGCGCGAGTCTCTCTATTCCGTAAAACGCACAGTGCCCCTCGTTCATGTGGCAGACATCAGGAGATATTCCCATCGTCTTTAAAGCCTGCATCCCTCCAATACCAAGAAGAACTTCCTGGGCAAGGCGCATTTCCGCATTGGCAGGATAAAGGCGGGAAGTGATATCACGTATTTCCCTGGGATTATCATCGATATTAGTATCCATGAGAAAAAGGGGGACCTGTCCCACCATGATTTTCCATACCATGGCATGTATAATGCCATGGGGGCCTGCCACAGAGACAATTAATTCCTTTCCACAGGCAGTTTTTGCCCTTGACAGGGGAATGTTGTAAATGTTTGTTTCCAAAAACTTTTCCTGCTGCCATCCTTCATGATTCAGATATTGATGGAAATAACCGTTTTTATAAAAAAGTCCCACTCCCACAAGGGGCAAACCAATATCTGCCGCTGCTTTTAAATGATCCCCCGCAAGGATACCAAGACCCCCTGCAAACAGGGGGAGAGATTCATGAATACCGAATTCCATGGAAAAATAGGCAATTTTTCCTTTATTCCCGGCCTCGTATCCATTAATGACCTGTTGATTAAAAAGGTTTTGTACACGATGCATATGGGTCAGAAAGCCATCGTTTTCTGATAATTCTTCAAACTTCTCCTTGCCGATTCCATTTAAAAAAATAATGGGATTATGCACCGATTCCCTCCAGCGACTCGGACTAATTCTGCGGAAAAGTTCTATGGCATCGATATGCCAGCACCACCACATATTCCTCGAAAGGGTCTCAAGGAACTTTAAGGATTCAGGCATATTTGAAAAAACCTGATAGGTTTGAAAATGTTTCATTTTTTTCCTCTTCAGAAGTTTTCAGATGATTGATTTAATGTAAAGTTCACCAGCAGCGGGTAAATGCCAAAAACTTTCAAAACGATGTAGACTTTATAGCGGCGCTTACCCTCTATTATCCACATCATTAAGAACGTCTCCGTCAAGAGAGCCAAGTAATTGATCAGGCAAAAATGTACGCTCTTTTCGATCAAAAATTATCATAAAATAACCACAGAGTTATCACAATTCCCCATGGAACTGGGCATATATTTGTCAGCAGCCCAATCATTTTCCCAGCATATATTATCAAAAAGGTAGCGGAATTGATATTCTTTGTCTTTGTTCAGGTCGAGGGTTAGGGTAAACCCGCCATTCTTAAGGCTTTTCATGGGACTTGCAGCCGCGTTCCAGCTATTAAAATCACCCACAATATTTATTTCCCTTGCCCCTTTTGCAGCCTCTTTAGGAATTTTAAAGGTTACCTTGCAAACTGGCCTGGTTTTTAAATACTTTTTTTTTAAACTCATTTTTTTCTCCTATTAAAAAAATTAAAACTTAAAAAATATAACTATTCAGCGTCGCTGATTTAAGACACGCAAAAGGTATGATCTGATTAAAACATTTGAAATTGTTTGAACGGATTAGAGAGCGTTAAGAAAGAACCCATCAGAGCTGAACTTATTTATATCATTTTCTGGCATACTATTACGCAAGTTTATATTTTTAACAGATTCTTTCTGTACGACCTCTTATGTGTGAGTTTTTTATGGTTTAATCAGATTATACCTGTTGCTTACATATCAGCTGAATAGTTACAAAAAATCAGCTATTAACAATTTTCCAAACACGAAGAAGTTCACTTACTCCCCATGCCTGGGCATCACATCCCCTGGGAGTATGGGGGAAATCTCCATCTGCAATTTCAGGAACATGCCCTGCACACCCCCTGTTAATATTTAAAACAGATGAAGAGAGCCAGGCCAGGGCGGTTTTTTTCCCCTCTGAACCATAAATCATACTCCATGCCTCACAAAAAGAAGGGAAAAGCCATGTCCATGCGGTTCCATTATGATATGCCGGTTTCCTCCGGGTATCTTCATCACCTGTATATTTTCCCCAATAAGGATTTGCAGGATCATTTAAAAGGTGACCATCTTTTTTGATTTCCAGCCTGTAATCGACCCTGCGATCCGCCAGACTCCGGATTGCGCCGGGAATCAAAAGTTCCATGCATGAAGCAAGAATCTGCCTGCAGATCTTTATATCTTTTATTGCGCCCATGGTTATTGCAAAAAGCTGGTTTGGCCGGAGTAGATCGTCTCCTTTTGCATCTTTGGCTGGTACTGAAAACTCTCCATGCAGGCAATCAGAAAGATATCCCTTATTTAATATAAAATAATCATGAATCGATGCGGCAGCCTTTAAAAACATTCTTTCCCATATTTTCTCACCAGGATCTATTTCTGCCAGAAAAACAAGGGCCGCATACCACAGGGCCTGAATCTCTATGCAGTACCCCTGTCGCGGAGTTCCTGCAGGATAGTTTGTATCCATCCATGTAAAATGTGCAGGACTAAACAAAAGGCAAGATCCCGGATCCATGGAAATCTTATTTTCGGTTCCAACCATGAGGGAACGCCCCATGGAGACAAGAATTTCCCGTATGGTTCTATCCCCTGCTTTTTCTTCAAGAAAATCATCAGTTTTCAATGCGGCAGTCATGTCTGAACAGGCCTTGAAAAACCAAAGCTGGGCATCTGCTGTATCCCTGTTTCCAACGCTTTTTTCCAGAATAATATTCGGCAGAGTTCCACTTTTTTCAAATTGACCAAAAAGTTTTAATATAGACTTTGCTTCCTCTATTCTCCCTGCCTGGATCAGACCCCTGGTAAAAATCAGAGAATCCCTTCCCCAGTCGAGAAACCAGGGATAACCTGCAATAACTGATTTTTGGCCGTTTCTGTTCACAAGGTAACTGTCCAAAGCCTCCTTAAGGGCATCTTCCACCCCTGTTGTATGGGGATAGTCCCGCTGCAATTTTAATTCATGTTCAAAAACAGGAAGTTTGGGTTTATATTCCTTGTCACTGCTTATATGGGCGCAAAGCTCAGCTTTCTGGTTTCCATTTAAAAAAACTGAAAAATACCCGGGGCTGAAAAGATCCGACTCAGAATCCATACCCCTCTCTTTTTCAAGGGGTCTGTGTATCATATAATCCCATTGCGGCTCATGCTTATATTTTCCCCCGGGGAGGGTCATGGAGAGCTGAGTGCCCCGGCCCGGCCTGAAAATAAAACCGTTTTCTTCAGGAATAACAGATGCAGGGAAAGTATGTTCAGGCCCTGTATAGGCCTTGGTTGTTTCGTGAAAGTCCCTGTCTTCCACATCTGGGCGTATAATAAGTTTAATTTCTTTTGAATCGCTTAACATATTACTGTTTTCAGATGGCTCCCTTAAAAAAACCATTCTGAGCATATTTTCATCAGCCATTATTTCAAGCCCCATGGTCAGTGCTATATACTCACCCTGGCCAGTGGAAATTTTATACCTCCAAAACCCTTTGGAGTTGTATTGAAAAATAAAAGAATCAAAAGAGTCAAAAGATATTTTTCGTGAATACCCCTGGAAAACCACCCATCCCCTGCACCGGGTAAGCATTATTCGTCTGTTACAGGGAAAGTCTTTGCTGAGATTGGCTGCCAGAAGTGCATCATATTTAGAATTTAACTCGCCCCACTTAACCTGGGTTCTGGTCATACTCCCGCGGCTGTTGGTACCTATGAAAACAAGGGGGACAGAGCCAAGGTGGGATCGGGCAAACCTTTTTCTTATGACCCCTTTTTCACCGGGAGCAAGGTAGAGAATATGCCCGTTTCCATGCCTGTTTTTTTCTTTGGTATAAACAGCAATATTTAACAGATACTTTGTAGGGGAATCTGGAACCAACATGGGCAAAAACAGAACAAAATGTGATCCGTCATTGCAGGGAAGGCTGGCTTCATGCATTTTTGTAATTATTTTTTGATGTTTGCCAGTCTCTGTTTTTTTGTTAATTCTTGCCATAAAAGGGAATTTTGAACGAACCAGGAGAAAAAAACCTGGAGGTACCATAACTTCTCTCTGGATATCTTTTGGCCACGTCCATGTAATAACTTTTGACTGGTCATCAGCCTGATTCATTTTTAGGCAAAATTCTTCAGGATCATTAAAAAGTCTGTGAGTGGCCCTTTTAAGATCGAAATCTCCCATATCCACAGTCTTGTTGTAATGCCTGAAAATATCAAGAACCTTTGCCTTAAACCGTTGTTCCATTATCCTTTTCGGAAGTTCAAAAGGAGTGTTCTCTCCCCTTGTCAATTTAATATCTTCCTTGTCAGGGGAAAGACATAAAAGCTGAGCAGGTTCAAGGGGGCATGTGCAAAGGTTATCTGCTTTATGAACATAAAACAGCTTACCCGTTAGAAGATCGATAAACTCATCTTTGCATATTCCGCTTTTGAATCTGTCCCAGGACGCAGAAACCTTTTTTTCATCATCAAGATTAATAAGCAGAAGAAGCTTTTTTCCAGATGGAAGATGATGCCGCAGTAATGTTAAATAATTTCCATCGCCCCTTTGAATCATTTCAAGTTTTGTTTTATCAGAAAATGCTGGATGGGATCTTAAAATAACATTTAAACGCTGTATAAAATCGACCTGGTTTACATCGGAACCCCAGTTTAAACAGGAGGACTGATGCACATTAATCTTTTCAGTGGCAAACCATTCCACGCCATTTGCAAAACCAAATCCGCCATAATGGGAAAAAAGAGCGCAAAGCCCTGTGCGCATGGAAGCATATTTTTTTGAACGTGCAGCCAGCCGATTGTTATCGTGGGTCTCCGCAAAATGTATTGTTAATCCATCGGAGACAGATATCTCATCTGCCTGGGGAAGATAATTTTCAATCTGGGCGCGGTGATAATTTTGAAACAGCTCCGAATAAGCCCAGTTAAAGTTGGCTCTGTTTAATATATCCCTTGTCACGGAAACCTTGCCGCCAAGCCCCTCAAGAAAAAAAATAGTATCAGGATACTGGGTTCTTACTGATGCCACAATAAACTCCCACGCAGGCACCGGAACCATATAACCGGCATCACAGCGAAAGCCTGAAACTCCGCGGCGGCACCATAATAAAAAAATATTCGCCATATACTCCCAAAGCTTTTTATGGGAAAAATCAAGGCGTGTAAGATCACTCCAGGTCACACCCCAGGCACCAGGCTCCTCGATCCTTTTGTTTTCATCCCTTACAAGCCATTTGGGGTGGGATTCATGGAGATCAGCGGCCCACCCTGTATGATTAATTGCAATATCGAGTATCAGTCTGCCATTACGTTTGTGAATTTCATCAACAAGTTCACCAAACTGCTCCAGAGGGGTGGCGCAGGGGTCAAAGGAGGCCAGAGCAGGATCAATTCCTGTAAAACTTAAAGCAGCATAGGGGCTTCCAAACCTTCCCATGCGCCCGTATGTGGTTGGCGTGGGATGAATCGGGAGAAGATGAATATATCTGCATTTAAGCTCTCCCAAAATAAAATCAAGTTCTTTAATAAGATCCCTGAATGTTCCTGAGGGTGGTATTACGGAATAACCTGCATTATCGAGTTTTTTAATAAAACCGGCGGGTGACTGTTCACAGGTATTATCCGAAGTTTTATTTGGGCCGAACTGACGAACAAATACATTATAAATACTATTCGCGCAGCATGTATCTGCAGGTTCCACATTAATAACTACATTTGCCCCCTCCGGCCAGAGGGGGTCGGAAGAACCTTCCGGCAAAAAAAAGCACTTTGCTTCAAAATGGCCTACATCACATAAAGGGAGAGTTGCTCCATGGGAATTATCACCGGTCTGCACCATGGGGATATCAAACCAGTCCCTCCCAGGAACCGGAATATCAAAGGAAACTTGTTTTATAATCTCCTTTCTTGCAATATCTGCATGTCCCAGATTTGTACGAATCCATGCAGCCCCTTTTATATTTTCTGAAAAAGAAAGGTTAAAGTCAAAAGTATCACCCCTGAACATAAGTATCTTTGTTCCAGGAGCAGGATACTGTATAATATTGTAAAGTTTCGGTTTCATCTGGCCACCTTAAGGAACGAAAATTTTATAAGTTGAACGAAATAGCTTGTCTTTTGGCCCATCTACTTCGTTGCATCAAAGGCCAAATATGTATAGTATGTAACCTTTAATGCGCCTTGTATATGGGCCAAAATCCTGCGCTATTTCTGCTCAACTTATTTCATCTCCGTTCCTAAGTTTTAAAAAAAGGCTTTCAAAAAAAATATTTTGAATGTAATACCTGCAAATCCATACCTGCTGAATAATTACCAGTATTTAGAAAAAAAGTTAGTGTTTTTATTCTAGAAATGGCAAAATATATAATAAAAAAATATCAACAACCCATTAAAGATTTCATTAAACATAAAATAAGAAAATTGCAAATAAAATTTAAAAAAAGTTGAGGTAAACAGACTTGCATCATAATTCTGAAAAAAGTAAAAAAGAAGTTGTTATCAATGCCCTTCGTCCTTTTGGAACAACCATCTTTACGGAAATGAATATATTGGCCCAAACCCATAAAGCAGTGAATCTATCCCAGGGATCCCCGGACTTTGAAGGGCCTGTGGAAATAAAAGAAAAGGCTGCCCAGGCCATTCTTCGGGGTCCCAACCAGTATACCGCGTCAACAGGAATTCCTATATTGCGTAAGGCTATTTCAAATAAAATGGAGCGTTTTTACGGGAAAAAAGTGGATGAAGAGCTTGAAATCACAGTCACTTCAGGGGCTACCGAAGGGTTGTGCGCCACCCTCCTTGGGATTATTGAGCCTGGCGATGAAGTTATTCTCCTTGAACCCTTTTATGACAGCTATCCCCCTGTGCTTGCCATGGCAGGAGCAAAAATACGGTATATCTCTCTTAAAGGGGATAATTTTTCTCTTCCTTTAAAGGAACTGGAAGAAGAATTTAATTCAAAAACCAGGGCGATTATCATAAACAATCCCCATAATCCCACAGGGAAAGTCTTTACAAAAGATGAGCTGACACATATTGGCCGGCTTTGTAAAAAATTCGATGCCTATGCAATAGGTGACGAAGTTTATGAACATATAGTATATGACAAAAAAAAGCATATAACTCTTTTTGATATTCCTGAATTAAAAGATAGAGCTTTTGTTATTTCATCAACAGGGAAAACATTTTCCATGACCGGCTGGAAAATAGGTTATGTTATAGCATCCCCGGAACTTTCAAAAGCTGTCAGGATGACCCATCAGTTTATTACATTCTGCGGGCAGTCGGCCCTGCAGGAAGCAATGGCTTTTGGAATAAACATGCCTGACACCTATTACACAAATCTATTGTCAGACTATACCCGTCGAAGGGACTGGCTCTGTGAAGCCCTGATCAATGTTGGATTTACCATTCATCCCCCGGAAGGTGCCTATTATGTTCTGGCAGATATACGCTCCATGGGCTTTGACGATGATCTGGACTTTTGTAAAATACTTACAAAAGATGCGGGAGTTGCAGCAATTCCATGTTCATTTTTCTGGCATCAGAGAAAACAGGGGAAAAATCTTGTAAGATTCTGTTTTTGCAAGCAGGATGAAACTCTAAAAAAAGGAGTGGAAAGATTGAAAAAATGGGCAAAATAAAAATAGCCGTTGCACAGATGGATATTGCCTGGCATGACAGAGAGAAAAACCATGAAAAAGCAGAACTCTTTGCAAAAAAAGCCGGTGAAGAGGGGGTAGACATTATAGTTTTTCCTGAAATGTTTTCAACAGGGTTTACATCCGACATACATTTTGCCGAAGAACCTTCTGATGGTCCCACCCCATCACTTTTGCGCGGTATAGCCAAAAAAGAAAAGATTGCTGTAATAGGCGGTTATGTAAGATCGCAGGAAAACGGAAAACCTGAAAATGTTTCCATGGTGGTCGATAAAAACGGAGTCGATCTTGCCACATATGCAAAGATTCATCTGATAAGTCTCCTTGGTGAGGATAAAAGCTGCTCCTCCGGAGATCTCCCTGTCCCGTTTCAGTTTGAAAAAATTCACGCTGCATCTCTTATATGTTATGACCTCAGATTCCCTGAACTATTCCGCAGCCTTGCTGATCAATGCCAGCTTATATTTGTAATAGCCTCGTGGCCTTCAGCACGTCAGGCGCACTGGGATATACTCCTGCCGGCCAGGGCTGTGGAAAACCAGTCTTTTGTAGTTGGGGTAAACAGGGTGGGAAAAGGGGGAGGCCATACTTTTACAGGAGGTTCCACTGTTATAGATCCTGTGGGGAGGGTAATAGCATCAGGAGGGAGCCGGGAGTCCCTTTTTTTTGCTGAAATAGACCCGGAAATGGTACAAAAAATTCGGACTGAAATGCCGTTTTTACGGGATCGAAAATTTAGCCCATCTTTTTGAATAAAAAAACTTTTTGTTTTCCATTTATCAATATTTTCTTGAAATATTTCAAACGTATGCATCGAAGCGTTATCAATAATTCCCACCGTTTTTTTGTACAAATTGGTCAAAATAAGCAACAACAACTTCAGGGGTGACGCTGCCTTTAAAAACAAACGACTCAAAATGACAATTACAATCAATAAACCCTAATGCATTCAAGCGTTTACTTTTCGAAATAGGGATTTCAATATGTTCACCTACAAACTGCCGAGCGTAGGGAACGCAAGTCTCCAGTGTAAAGCCGGATTTATCAAAATAATAAAAATCTATTTCACCCTTATTCGCCTGATCAATCAATGTTTTTATCGTTTCAAGCGCAGCAGCAAATTGTTTATCATTCCATTTGCCGCATAGCGATTTTTTCACCCGCTTCCA